>Ga0180216_1000031_pt1 | contig 218282 bp, 205 predicted proteins | sample eDN3rd37CBELigMG_FD_128879 | JGI IMG/M metagenome (GOLD analysis project Ga0180216, IMG submission 128879) | Enriched Miracle-Growth compost microbial communities from Emeryville, California, USA - eDNA 3rd pass 37_C BE-Lig MG (version 2)... ...
GCGACGGCCGTGGGCTCCTGGCGCGCGCTTTCCACCGAGGCCAGGCCGCGGCGGCGGTATTCGTCCAGTTGGTCTTCGGGGAAGCTGGCATTGCGCAGGATGTCCAGCACCAGTTCCAGCGTGGCGGGAAGATTGTCCCGCGTGGTGGAGATGTCCACCACGGCGCTGGTGCCGCCGGCGGCAAAGCCGACGTCGGCGCGCAGGGCGTCGAAGCGGTCCTGGATCTGCTGGCGGGTCATCGTGGCGGTGCCGTTGTCCAGCAGCGCGCCCACGGCGCTGGCGATCTCGCGCTGGCCGCGCAGCGATTCGGCGTCGCCGAATTGCACCACCAGCCGCGCGTTGACCAGGCGGCCGCGCGTCGACTTGGGCAACAGCGCCAGCTTGACCGGGCCGTTGGGCAGGTTCAGGGTCTTGCGCTGGGTACGCGCGTCGATGTTGGCCGGCGTGGCGTCGAAGGCCTCGGCTTGCACGAAGTCAGTGTCGCCCTTGTAGCCCTTGAGCTCGGCCTCCAGGTCCAGCGGCTGCGGGGCGGGCGCCCGCTGCGGATTATCGGTCGGGATATAGGTGCCCAGGGTGCGGTTCGACTGCAGCAGGTAGTTCTCCGCCACGCGCTGCACGTCGGCCAGCTTGAGGTCGCGGATGCGGTCGCGGGTCAGGAAGAACAGCCTCCAGTCGCCCTGGGCGATGCTCTCGGACAGCGACACGCCCACTTTCTGCGGATCGCTGTAGGCCATGTCCCAGTCCTTGAGCCAGCGGGTGCGCGCCCGCTCAAGCTCCTCCTCGGTCACCGGATGAGACTTGAGGGATTCGATGGTCTCGAGCATCTTCGCGCGCGCGGCGTCCACGTCGGCGCCGGGCTGCAGCTGGACGCCCATCATGACGATGCCGGGGTCGCGCATGCCGAAGGTGAAGCCGAAGGTCGAGGCGGCCAGCTTGGTCTCTACCAGCGCCTTGTACAGCCGGCCCGAGGGCGCGTCGCCCAGGATGCTCGCCAGCATTTCCATGGCCGCGGAATCGGCCGCTCCGCCTTGGGGCGTGTGGTACATGGCGGCGACCATGGGCGAGCCGCCCGATCGGCGCAGCGTGACGCTGCGCTCGCCGTCCTGCACCGGTTCCTCGGTGTAGAGCCGGGGGAGGGTGCGCTTGGGTTTGGGTATCTTGCCGAAGGTGCGGGCGATGACCGCCAGGGTCTTGGCTTCGTCGAACTGGCCCGAGACGATCAGCACGGCGTTGTCGGGCTGGTAGTAGGTGCGGTAGAAAGCCTGCAGGCGGCCGATGTCGACGTTCTCCACGTCGGAGCGCGCGCCTATCGTCGTCTTGCCGTAGTTGTGCCACTGATAGGCCGAGGCCATCATCTTGCTCATCAGCACGCGGAACGGATTGTTCTCGCCGCTTTCCATCTCGTTGCGCACCACGGTCATTTCCGAGTCCAGGTCCTTGCGCGCAATCAGTGAATTGACCATGGCGTCGGCCTGCCACTTCAGGTACCAGTCGAGGTTCTCCTCGTTGGCGGCGAAACTGGCGAAATAATTGGTGCGGTCGGTCCAGGTGCTGCCGTTGGCTTGCAGCCCGCGGCGCGAGAATTCGGCCAGCGCGTTGCGCATCGTGGGCGTGCCCTTGAACAGCATGTGCTCGAGCAGGTGCGCCATGCCGGTTTCGCCGTAGTTTTCCTGGCGCGACCCCACGAGGTAGGTCATGTTGACCGTGGTCGTGGGCTTGGACTGGTCGGGCGCCAGCAGGATGCGCAGGCCGTTGGGAAGGCGGTATTCGTTGATGCCTTCGACGGCGGTGACCTTCTGTACGCCCGCGGGCAGGGAGTCCGATGCCCGGGCGGCCTGCGCCGAAGGCGGCAGCAAGGCGGTCATGGACAGCGCGACGCAGGCCAGGGCCCGGCCCAGGCTGCCGGATCGGAAAGCGGTAAGCGATGATGGCATAGGGAGAGTCGAACCGTTCAAGAAGTGAGTTGGAGTGGTGAATCGCGCCAACGTTCCCGCCGCGCGGCCGCGGATCTACTTGGACAGCAGGCGCATGGCCTGTTCCAGGCCGCCCAGGGTGACCGGATACATGCGTCCCTGCATCAGCCTGCGGATGATATCGGTGGATTGCCGGTAGGGCCACAGCCCCTCGGGCTCCGGGTTGAGCCAGGCAAAGCGGGGGTAGGCGGCGGCCATGCGCTGCAGCCAGACGGCCCCGGCTTCTTCATTGTGGTATTCCACCGAGCCGCCGGGCTGCAGGATCTCGTATGGGCTCATGGTGGCGTCGCCGACGAAGATCAGGCGCCAGTCGGGGTTGTATTTGCGCAGGACGTCCCAGGTATGGGTGCGCTCGGCATGGCGCCGGCGGTTGCTTTTCCATACCCAGTCGTACAGGCAATTGTGGAAGTAATAGACTTCCAGGTTCTTGAATTCGCTGCGCGCAGCCGAGAACAGCTCTTCGATGCGCTGGATGTGGCTGTCCATCGTACCGCCCACGTCCAGCATCATCAGCACCTTCACCGTGTTGTGCCGTTCCGGCACCATGCGGATGTCCAGGCGCCCCGCGTTGCGGGCCGTGCTGCGTATCGTGTCGTCCAAGTCCAGTTCCAGGTCGGCGCCCTCGCGGGCGAAGCGGCGCAGCCGCCGCAGGGCCACCTTGATGTTGCGCGTGCCCAGTTCCACCTGGTCGTCGTAGTCGCGGAAGCTGCGCATGTCCCAGGCCTTGACGGCGCCGTGGTTGCCGGCGCTTTCGTTGCCGATGCGTATGCCTTCTGGGTGATAGCCCCCGCTGCCGAAAGGCGAGGTGCCGCCCGTGCCTATCCACTTGCTGCCGCCCTCGTGGCGTTCCTTCTGTTCTTCCAGCCGCTGTCGGAACAGTTGCATCAGCTTGTCCCAGCCCAGCTTTTCGATCGCGGCCTTGTCCTCGGGCGAGAGCTCGCGCATGAAGCGCTGCACCAGCCATTCGGCGGGAATCTCCTTGCCGGGAGGGAAGGCGGCCTCGACGCCCTTGTAGTAGCTGGCGAATGCCCGGTCGTAGCGGTCGAACTGGCTCTCGTCCTTGATCAGCGTCATGCGGGCCAGCAGATAGAACTCGTCCACCGACGGCGCGATCACCCGGCGCGACAGCGCCTCCAGCAGCGTCAGGTACTCCTTGATGGAGACCGGCAGCTGGTGTTTGCGCAGATGGTAAAAAAAATCAATGAGCATGGCCGGTCCCCCCTACGCGCTTACGCGCGCCCCCCAGGGGGCGGTGCTGGCGGACCGGCGGAGCCGGATCCGCGGCACCCTGGGTCGGGCACGAGAGGCGGATCGATGCAGATTCATGCTCGCCTGCCGCTTCTCGCCATGAGGACCAGGCGTTCGAACAGGTGGACGTCTTGTTCGTTTTTCAGCAGCGCGCCGTGCAGTGGAGGCACGGCGGCTTCGCGGTCGTTGCTTTTCAAGGCTTCCGGGGGAATGTCTTCCGCCAGCAGGACTTTGAGCCAGTCCAGCAATTCGGACGTGGACGGCTTTTTCTTCAGGCCGGGGGTCTCGCGCAGCTGGAAGAAGCTGTCCAGCGCCGCCGACAGCAACTCCTTCTTCAATCCGGGGTAGTGCACCTTGACGATCTGCTCCATGGTCTCCTTCTCGGGAAACCGGATGTAGTGGAAGAAGCAGCGCCGCAGGAACGCGTCGGGCAGGTCCTTTTCGTTGTTGGACGTGATGATGACCAGCGGCCGGTGGATGGCGCGCACGGTTTCCCGCGTCTCGTACACGTGGAACTCCATGCGGTCCAGCTCGCGCAGGAGGTCGTTGGGGAATTCGATGTCGGCCTTGTCGATCTCGTCGATCAGCAGCACCACCGGTTCCTGGGAGGCGAAGGCCTGCCACAGCACCCCGCGCACGATGTAGTTCGTGATATCGCGCACCTTTTCGTCGCCCAGCTGCGAATCGCGCAGGCGGGAGACCGCGTCGTACTCGTAGAGGCCCTGGTGGGCCTTGGTGGTGGATTTGATGTGCCACTGCAGCAGCGGCCGCCCCAGCGCCCGGGCGACTTCCTCGGCCAGCATGGTCTTGCCGGTGCCGGGCTCGCCCTTGATCAGGAGCGGCCGCTCGAGCGTCAGCGCGGCGTTGACGGCAAGGGTGAGGTCGTCGGTGGCGACGTAGGTGTCGGTACCCTCGAAGCGGGCGGCGGACGGCGGAACGGGCTGGGGCATGGTCGGACTGGCGTTGGCGCCCACCGGGGGCGAAGCACCCAGTATAGAAAAGTCCGGTGAGGCCGGGGAGCGGCATTGTGTGAGTGCGGATGACCGCTGCGGCGCCCGGCGGTTCCTGATGTATCATTAGCGGTTAAATAAGACGGGAACCGGGCATTTCAGTCGTAGAACAATACGGTTTCCGGATGGAAATACGGAGACGCTTCGTTGGCCTGTGGGGGCCGGGCGTTGCCGCTCAGTCGTTTCGCCGCCCGGTATCGGGATTTCTCTTGATTCTGATAGAGCGTTCTAATGAAGTTGAGCATAACGAAGCGGGCGCTGCCCGCGCTGGCCGCCCTGGCCGCCTGTGCGGTCGTCGGCTCGGCCGCCGCCCAATCCGCCCAGCCTGCCACCATCACCGGCAATGCCGAAGCCGCCCGTGACAAGAACTCCATGTGCATAGGCTGCCATGGCATTCCCGGCTACAAGGCCAGCTTCCCCGAGGTCTACCAAGTCCCCATGATCGCGGGGCAGAACGCCAAGTACATCGAGGCCGCGCTCAAGGAATACGCGAGCGGCGCCCGCTCGCATCCCTCCATGGTTGGCATCGCCAAGAGCCTGTCCGAGCAGGACATCGCCGATCTGGCCGCCTATTACTCGAGCTTGAAGTGAGCGCCCGACCATGACCAACAGCTACCGCATTTCCTTTGCCGCTGCCTTGCTTTCCCTGTCGGCCGTCCTGCCGGCCCATGCCGCCGGCGACATCGCCGCGGGCAAGGCGGTGTTCGACCGCATCAACTGCGCCTCGTGCCACGGCGCCGACGCCAAGACCTCGATCGATCCCAGCTACCCGCAACTGGCCGGCCAGCATGCGGACTACCTGGCGCACGCCCTGCGGGCCTATCGCCGGGGCCAGTCCAACGCTGCTCCTTCGGCCAACATCCGCAAGAACGCCATCATGGGCGCGTTCGCCGTCCAGCTGTCCGACAAGGATATCGAGGACGTGGCGGCTTACCTTTCCAGCCTGCCGGGCAACCTGGCGGTGAAGCGGTAGGTTGCCCTCTACGAGGCCCGCCCCCCCTACGCGCTTCGCGCGCCCAGAATGGTGGACCGCTGCGCGGCAGCCCTCCGAGGGGGCCGGGACGCCTTGGGGTGGCCCGGCGGAGCCGGATCCACCGCATCCTGGGTCTAGGGCCGGTTTCTTGGGTTGGGGCACCTGTGCTTCGCTGCTGCCAGCGGCAGCAACAGTGCCGCAAACGGAGAAAGCCGCACTAGACCCAGGGCGCCGCGGATCCGGCTTTGCCGGTCCGCCAGCGCCGCCCCCTTGAGGGGGAGCGGCCGAAGGCCAGCAGGGTGGATCCCCTCTACCGTTGGCGGATCAGCTCGATATAGGCTTCTGTGTCCAGCGGCGTACCCAGCCGCTGGGCTTCCCATACCACTCTTCCCAGGCACTCCATGATCTCGTGCGCCGCCTCGTGCGCGCCTTTGCGCTGGGCGAGTTTCTGGTAGGCGTCGCGGATGCCGGGCGGATGATCGATCGATAGCTGCTCGGCAATGGCCAGGTGCATCGACAGGTGCAGGAACGGATTGGTGCGCCCCGCCTCGACGCTGTAGTCGGCTTGCGCGGCGTCGGGGTTCTCGAGGTCGCCGTGGTATTCGGCGTGTTCGAGGATCCAGTCCAGCGCAGTCGCTTCCAGCGGGGTCAGCACTTCGCCCGCGCGGTGCTTGCGCCACGTCTCGGTGAAAAACTGGCGGACCTGGTCTCGGGTAGGGTTGAACATCATCCTGGCATTGTACCGCTGCTCCTGCCGGCCGCCGCGTGGCAATGCCGGGCCGAATACGGGATAATTCCCGGCATCCCGGGCGCGCAATACCGGCCCGCATCCATGATTGCTCGGAAACGCCGCATGTCTTCTTACAAGCATATCCAGGTGCCCGCCGAGGGCAGCCGCATCACCGTCAACGCGGATTTCTCCCTCAACGTGCCCGACCAGCCCATCGTCGCCTATATCGAGGGCGACGGCACCGGACGCGACATCACTCCCGTCGCGATCAAGGTGATCGACGCGGCCGTGGCCAAGGCCTATGGCGATGCCCGCCGCATCCATTGGATGGAGATCTACGCCGGCCGCAAGGCCACCGGGCTGTACGGCGAAGGCGTCTGGCTGCCGGAAGAGACCGTGGCCGCGCTGCGCGAATTCGTCGTGGCCATCAAGGGGCCGCTCGGCACCCCGCCCGGAGGCGGATTCCGGTCGCTGAACGTCATGATGCGGCAGGCGCTGGATCTGTACGTCTGCCTGCGGCCCATCCAGTACCTGCGCGGGGTGCCGTCGCCGCTGAAGCAGCCCGAGAAGACCAACATGGTCATCTTCCGCGAGAACTCCGAGGACATCTACGCCGGCATCGAGTACGCCGCGGGCTCGCCCGAGGCCGTGGAGCTGATCGCCGTGCTGGAAGAAAAGCTCGGTGCCAAGCACCTGCGTTTCCCCGCCACATCTGGCATAGGCATCAAGCCCGTTTCGCGCGAAGGGACCGAGCGCCTGGTGCGCAAGGCCATCCAGTACGCCATCGACCACGATCGCCGCTCGGTCACCCTCGTGCACAAGGGCAACATCATGAAGTACACCGAGGGCGCGTTCCGCGACTGGGGGTACGAGATCGCCCGCCGCGAGTTTGCCGCGGAAACCATCGATGCCGGTCCCGCGTGCCGCATCCGCAATCCGCGCACCGGCCGCGACATCCTCATCAAGGATTGCCTGATCGACACGTTCTCGCAAACCATGTTGCTGCGGCCGGTGGAGTTCGACGTGATCGCCACGCCCAACCTGAACGGCGACTATCTTTCCTCGGCCCTGGCCGCGCAGGTGGGCGGAGCGGGCATCGCCCCGGGCGCCAACATGAGCGATTCGGTTGCCGTGTTCGAGGCCACGCATGGCACCTCCGCCAAGTACGCCGGCAAGGACTACGTCAACCCGAGTTCCGAAATCCTGTCGGGCCGCATGATGCTGCAACACATGGGCTGGCACGAGGCGGCCGACCTGATCCTGCCGGCCATGGAGCGCACCATCCTGTCCAAGCGCGTGACCTACGATTTCGCGCGCCAGATGGAGGGGGCGACCCAGGTGTCGTGTTCCGGGTTCGGGGAAGCCGTCATCGCCAACATGGCTTGAGCTCGAGGGGAGCACAGGCTTCCCCGCAGCTTCCGCATCCGGGCTATTTGCCGCGTTTCTCCAGCAGCGGGTCGATACGCCGGCGTTCCTCCGCGAGAAAACGCGCGAAGGTCGCCGCGCCAGGCTCCATGACCACGGCCCCGCCGTCTACGAAGATCTTGTTGACCTTTGGGTCGGCCAGGGCCTGTGCCGTGGCCTGCTCGAGCTTGGCAACCACGGCTGCGGGCGTCCCCTTGGGGGCGAAGAGCCCGAACCATCCGTTGAAGTCGAAGTCCGCCATGTCCAATGCCTCGGCCACCGTCGGCACGTCGGGCAGGAGCGGCGAGCGGACCTTGGACGTGACCGCCAGGGCGCGCAGCCGGCCTTCCTTCAGGAACGGGGCGGCCACCGGCGTATTGACGAATCCCATTTGCAACGTGCCTCCGAGCAGGTCGGTCATGGCCTGGGCGTTGCCCCGATAGGGCGTGTGCGTGAAGCGCGCGCCCGTGCGCGCCGACAGCATTTCTCCGGCAATGTGGGTAGACGTTCCTTCACCCGGGGATCCGTAGACGAAGCGGTCGGGCGCCTTCTTGGCGGCGGCGATGAGTTCGGCCAGGGTCTTGACCGGCACGGAGGCGTTGACGGTGACGACATTGGTCATCTTCGACACCCCGGAGATCGGCACCAGGTCGGTGGCCGGGTTGAACGACAGGTCGGCGAAGAGGTGCGGATTCGCCACCATGGGAAGGCCGTTGAGCAGGATGGTGTAGCCATCGGGCTTGGCGCGCGCCACGTATTCCGTGCCGATGTTGGTGCCCGCGCCGGGCTTGTATTCGATGACGATGGGCTGGCCCAGCGTCGTGCTCATGTGCTCGCTGATGGCGCGGGCGAAGACATCGGAAGATCCGCCCGCGGCGCCGCCGATGATCATGCGGATCGGGCGGGAGGGGTAGGTGTCGTCGGCTTGGGCCGGGGAGGCGGCCCCGGGGGCCGCGGTAGCCAGGACGAAACAGCAGGCCTTGAGAAGCTTGGTGCGCATGGGCGTATTCCTCAAACGTGGGGAAGCGGTTCGACTCAGGCACGAGGCGTGCCAGCCAGCTGTGGGTTCATGGTAGGAATGGCTGGTTTTGTACACAATCAGTGTTAATCCGTAATCTTCCCAGCAACTTCGGCACAGCCTGCCAAGTTTCGACCCTGTTGACGCGAGTGCCAGGTTTGGTGCGAATTTTCCCTGGAAAAGTGCGCTATTCCGCGATTGGAAGCCAGTCTGGTGCGGCAAATGCAATGGCTGGACTTTTACGCCGGTTAGTATCACTATTTGCATGAATTGTGTACAAAACGGGGAAGTCATGGCTAAGGCAAAGGTTCTGGTGGCCGGGGCGGGCCCTGTGGGGCTCGTCAGCGCGATGGTGCTGGCCGAGGCGGGCGTGGACGTGGAGGTCTTCGAGCGCAACGGCGACGTCATGGAGGATTTGCGGGCGTCGACCTTCCATCCTCCCACCCTTGACATGCTGGCTCCCTACGGCATCTCGGACGTACTGGTGGCTTCGGGGCTGAAGGCCCGGATGACCCAGCAGCGCGACCGGCGCAAGGGACTGATCGCGGAGTTCGACCTGGCGCGCCTGGCGGGCAGCACGGGCTATCCGTTCCGGCTGCAGTGCGAGCAGTGGAAGCTCAATGCCGAACTGGTCAGGAAGCTGCGGAACCATCCTCACGTGACGCTCCGCTTCGGCTGCGCCGTCGAGGAAGCCCGGCAGGACGAGGGAGCGGTCATGATCCGGATCCGCACGCAGGAAGGCATGGAAGAAGTGCGCGGCGACTACCTGATCGGAGCCGACGGCGCGTGGAGCACCGTGCGGCGCAGCCTGGGCATCGAGTTCGAGGGCTACACCTACCCAGAGCGCTTCCTGGTCGTTTCCACCGATTTTCCGTTCGAGGCGCACTTCGAGAATCTGTCTTGGGTGAACTATGTGTCGGACCCCGACGAATGGTGCGTGATGCTGAAAGTGCCGTCGCTGTGGCGCGTGCTGTTTCCTACCGCGGAGCACGAGTCGGACGAGCGCGTGCTGTCGGACGAGTTCATCGAGGCGCGCCTGCAGGGCCTCCTGCCCCGGGCCGGCGTGTACGAGGTCGTGCATCGCACGCTCTACAAGGTGCACCAGCGTGTGGCCAGCCGGTTCAGAACGGGACGCGTCATGCTGGCGGGCGACGCCGCGCACATCAACAATCCCCTGGGCGGCATGGGCATGAACGGCGGCGTGCACGACGCCTTCAACCTGTCCGCCAAGCTGATCGAGGTCATCGCGGGACGGGCGCCGGACAGCCTGCTCGACAAGTACGAGCGCCAGCGGCGCACGATCGCCATCGAATACATCAACGCCAATACGGCGCGCAACAAACAGCTCATCGAAGAGCGCGACGAGTCCGTCCGTTCGCGCATCCATGCCGAGCTGCGCGCTACGGCGGCGGATCCCGAGGCTTCTCTGGCCTACATCCGCAAGACGTCGATGTTCGATGCGCTGGAGCGGGCGGGGAGCATCGCGTGAACAATGGCTATGCGACGCGCCCGCCGTCGGTCCGGCGGCAGAGGCTGCGCGCGGCGCTGGCGGCGCCCGGGCCCATCGTCGCCCCCGGCGTCCATGACCTGATCTCGGTCCGGCTGGCGGAGCAGGCGGGATTCGGGACGCTGTTCATGAGCGGCTACGGCGTGGTCGCGGCGGCGCTGGGCTTGCCCGACGCCGGCCTGGCCAATGGCACCGACATGCTGGACCGTGTCCGGCAGATGGCGCTGGCCAGCGAGGCCGCGCTGATCTGCGACGCGGACACCGGCTACGGCGGCCTGATCAACGTCATGCATACCGTCCGGAGCTACGAGCGGGCGGGCGCCGCAGCCATCCAGCTGGAGGACCAGGTCTATCCCAAGCGCTGCGGCCACATGCGGGGCCGCAAGGTGGTGCCGGCCGCCGAAATGGAGGCGCGCATCAAGGTGGCGCTGGATACGCGCGAGGACGCCGGCACCGTGATCATCGCCCGCACCGATGCGCGCGCCGACCTGGGCGTGGACGAGGCGTTGCGCCGCGCCGAGCGCTATGCCTGCGCGGGCGCCGACGTAGTGTTCGTCGAGGGGCCGGAATCGCGCGACGAGATCCGGGCGTTCGCTGGCTGCGTGGACGTTCCGCTCATGCTCAACATGGGAGCCGGTGCGCGGTTGCCGCTCATGAGCCCTGACGAGCTCGAAGCGCTGGGCGCCAAGCTCGTCATCTATCCCACGGTCGCGCTGCTGGCGTCGGCGCAGGCCTGCGCCGACGCGTACGGCGCGCTCGGCGAGGGCCGCCTGCCCATGGGGCCCGGCTATCCGTTCGCCGATTTTTCCCGCCTGATGGGCTTCGACTGGGTCGAGCGTTTCGATGCCCGCTATCGCATGCTCGACGAAGGAGGACAGGCATGAGCGAGATCGACGTCTATCGGCGGCAGGGATTGGGCAAGCGGTCGGGCCTGGGGCATCGCTGCGGGCTGGTGCTGGTCGACTTCGTGAACGGATTCGTCGACCCCGCGCTGCTGGGCGGCCAGCACGTGGCCGATGCCGCCGAGCGCACGCTGCCCGTGTTGCGGGCCTTCCGCCGCCTCGGGCTGCCGGTGGCGCACAGCCGCGTGGTATTCGCCGATGATGGCAGCGACCACAATGTGTTCTGCCGCAAGGCGCCGGCGCTGACCCGCTTCACCGAGGCCGCCGGGTGCTCGCAGATCCTGCCCTTGCTCGCGCCCGAGCCGGGAGAGCGCATCGTTCGCAAACAGAGCGCATCCGCGTTCTTCGCCACCAGCCTGGCCGACTGGCTGCGTGCGCGCGGGGTGGACACGGTCGTGGTGGTGGGCTGTACGACCAGCGGCTGCGTGCGCGCCACGGCCGTCGACGCGATGCAGCACGATTTCATGACCGTGGTGGTGGAGGACTGCGTCGGCGATCGCGCGCTGGGTCCGCACCAGGCCAGCCTGTTCGACCTGCGGCAGAAGTACGCGGACGTGATGGGCCGCGACGCGCTGCTGGCCGCCATTTCTTGAGGAGTCCAACATGGATCACCTGGGTTATCGGATGAAATTCGGAGTACTGGGGCCTTCCACGAATACCATCGTGCAGCCGGATTTCGATGACATGCGGCCGGTCGGGGTCACCAATCACTACAGCCGCATCGAGATCCCCGACATGAAGGTGGACGACAATGACGACTTCCTGCGTCTGGTCCAAGCGATTTCATCCAACACCATGCACGCGGCGGAGGTCCTCAAGAGCTGCGAGATGCAATACCTGGTCATGGGGATGTCGGCCGTGACCTTCTGGAACGGCCGCAAGGGAGCGGAGGAATACCTGCGCGGCATACGCGAGCGCGCCGGCGTCGAAGTTAGCTGCGGCTCGTTCGCGCTGGAGGCGGCGCTGCACGCCTACGGCGTCAAGCGGCTGGCCTTCCTGTCGCCGTACTTCCCGGTGGCCAACGCCGAGGTGCGGCGCTTCTTCGAGGATTGCGGCTTCACCGTGGTGCGCGATATCTGCCTGCGCCGCCCCAGTCCGGTCCTGATTGCGCACACGACCGATCAGATGTGCCGCGCGGCCATACGCGAACTCGACGGCGACGACGTGGACGCCATCGTGCAGGTCGGCACCAACCTGTCCATGGTCAGGCTGGCCGCGGCGGCCGAACTCTATCTGGACAAGCCTGTGATCGCGATCAATGCCGCCACTTATTGGCATGCCTTGCGCCAGGTCGGCATCCCCGACAAGATCCAGGGGCTGGGCCGGCTGCTGTCGCATTACTGACGCGGCGCGCGCCGCCACGTCAATCCTGGGCGGCGTGGGGATGTTCGAGCAGCGCGAACTGCGCGGACCGCAGGTGGCAATGCATGACGGCACGCGCCCAGGCCGGATCGCGGGCGGTGAATGCGTCGATGAGTTCGCGATGGTGCTGGAACGTGCGCGCCAGGCGTTCCCGGTCATAGCTGCGCCGGGTGCCCAGGATGACCTTGATCTCGACGGCCTTCGCGCGCATGCCGAGCAGGCGGGAATTGCCGGCCGCATCGTAGATCAGGGCATGGAAGCGCCGGTTCAGCGTGCTGATCCGATCCAGGTTGACCGGGCTCACGTCCGGTCCGCGGGACTCCATTTCGTCCTGGATCTCGCGCAATTCTTCGAGCGTCCGCGCGTCCATGCGCTCGGCGGCCAAGGCCGCCAGCTCCGATTCGACCAGGATGCGCGCGGCGTAGATCTCGCGTATCTCGGGCGCGGACCAGACCCGCACAGTTGCCCCGGCATTGGGGCGCAGCACGAGAAAGCCGTCGGCCACCAGCAGCCGGATGCCCTCGCGCACCGGGGTGCGCGACAGCCCCAGCGCTTCGGCGACTTCCTTTTCCGTGATGCGGGCTCCCTCGGGATAGCGGCCCGACAGGATGCCGTTGCGGACGTGGGCATACGCCTGCTGCACGGAAGCCGGCCTCGAGGACAGGTCGGAAAATGAATAGATGTCGGGCGAGATCGCCAGGGGGGCGTCTGTGGAGGGGGCGGGGTGTGACATGCACGCACGGCAACCAGGCTGGGTGGGGCTACTATAGCGGATCGCCGGCGATTCGCGAGAGCCCTGCCTTCATCCTCCGTGGCTGCAGTCGGCGCGGCCGTTCGGGGCCGCGCCGCCCGCCATCATTGCGGTGGCTGGCTCGTGGCCGTGCGCGCTGGCGACTGGACCGGGACACCCGCGGGCGCCGGCATGGAAGCCGCCGCCGGCCGTGTGCCGGCGCGCGAAGAAGCCTTGGCGGCGGCCGGATGCCGCCGCTTCAGCCACAGGTAAAGCCCGCTGCCCAGCACGATGATGGTGGCGATGTCCAGAAGCGCCCAGAGGATCTTCATCGGCATGCCGCCGTAGTCGCCGAAATGCAGCGGCTGGGAAACCAGGAGCGCCGTCAGGTACCACGGCAGCTTGGGAGCGGCGGTGATTTCGGCGGTCTTGGCATCGACCAGGATCGGCTGCAGCAGCTTGGAAGTCAGCGGCTCGTTGCCCGCCAGGAAGAACGTGTGGTGGTGGGGGCTGGAGAAAGCCGTGCCGGGAAAGGCAATGAAGGACAACCGGGTCTGGGGCGCCGCCGCCATGGCGGTTTCCATCGAGCGCTGCAGCGAGGCCCGCTCTGCCGGCGGGGTGATCGGCTGGCCCTGGTAGGGCGCCAGCAGCGCGCTGAGCTGGTCGTACTGCCAGTATTTGATCAGCAGATCGGCCCAGGTGTTGATCATGCCGGTGCCACCCACGACGAAAGCCCAGACCAGCGTGACGATGCCCAGGAGGTTGTGCAGGTCCAGCCATTTCACGCGTGCCGTCCGGTGCCGGCGCACATCGCCGAATTCCAGCTTCTTGGTGAACGGCCCGTACAGCACCGCCCCGGTGACGATGGCCACCAGCAGCAGCAAGCCCATGAGGCCCAGGAACAGCTTGCCCGCCAGGCCCGCGAACAGGTCCACGTGCAGCTTGAGCATGACGTACATGAAGCCCTGGTCGAAGCGGGGCTCGGCGAGCACCTGGCCGGTGCGCGCATCGACCGCCACGGAGCGGAAATCGTCGGTGGGGGCCGGCGTGGGCGTGAGGGTGACGAACCAGATGCGGTCGTCCTCCTCGTCCTGCGAGACGAACTGGATCACGCGGTCGGGGTGGCGCGCATGCGCCACTTCGAGCACGCGGTCCAGGCTTACCCGCGCGCCGTCGTCGGCCAGGTCCGGGGCCTCGACCTCGGTGCCCAGCAGGTGGCCGATTTCATGGTGGAAGATCAACGGCAGCCCGGTCAGGCACAGCAGCAGCATGAACACCGTGCAGATGAGGCTGCTCCACTTGTGCAGCCAGGACCAGGTCTTGAGGGAGCGGGCGTTGGACATGGGTTCAGCAATCCATGGTGGCCGGAATGGAAATGGTGCGCGGCCCGGCCAGGCATGCCGGCGCGGGGAGGGCGGCAACGGGCACCACGGATTTCACGCCCGTTTCCTTGTCGACGCGTGGAACCTGGCCCGGTCGGGCTGGCGCCGCAGGCCGAACCAGATCATCGCCAGAACGGGTATGCCAAGGCCGACCCAGGACCAGGCGTCGCCCCAGGTGTCGGAGACGAGCGCGCTGAGCAGGCCGGTGGCGGTGAGCACGCCCAGGGCGAGCGGCCAGCCCCAGATGCGCATTGCCGAGGTCGCCATCGGTGTTCTCTTGATTAGGGAAAAGGCAAATAGTAATGATTTTTGTTCTAAAAATAAATGGCGGCCATGCTCGAGCCGTCCGCCGGACGGCGGGGCGTCACGCCGCGGGCATCCGGCCCACGTAGCGGGTGACGAAGGCCGGTCCCCGGTGGCCTTCGCCCTCGTCCAGCACGACCTCGCCCTCCCAGGCGAGGACTTCTTCGAGCAACGGGGAGAAATCGGCGCGTACGCCGGCAAGGTCGCACAGCATGTCGGCGTCGCGCGGCCCGCCGCTCTGGTAGCCGAGCTGGCGCGGATGGAAGGATTCCAGGATCAGCCATCCGCCCGGCGCCAGCGAGCGCGCCAGGCGGCGGTGAGCCTCGGTGCGGATCGCGCCCGGCAGATGGACGTAGATCAGGACTACCCCGGAACAGGTAGCCGCGGGCGGCGTCCAGGCAGCCAGGTCGACGTTGAGGGTGGTGATGGTGACGCCCCGCGTGGATGCCAGCGCCAGCGCCTTGTCGAGTCCGACCTGCGAGTTGTCCACTGCCAGCACCTGGTGGCCCCGTTCGGCCAGCCAGACACTGTTGCGTCCTTCGCCGTCGCCCGGCAGGAGCACCCGGCTGCCGGGAGGCAGGCGGGATTCCTGCTCCACCAGAAACCGGTTGGGCTCCGTTCCGTACTTGTATCCAGGTTGAGAAAACCGTTGGTCCCAGGTCGTCATGCTGCCATTCCTCGAGCTGCCTATTCGCCGCTCCTCAGCGCACCGAGCCGCTACCGCATGATCCCGGAGCGCTACCAGGCTGGCCGCGCACGGCGTGCCACCTTCCGCCTGCCACCGGGCGGCAAAAAAACGCCGCACGACGTCAGCCGCGCCGTACCCCGGAATGCGGCGGATCTGGCTCCGCCAGTCCGCCGGCACCGCCCCCTGGGGGGCGCGCGCCAGCGCGAAGGGAGGGGCCTTCCTCCATTAGCTCATACCACATCGCATTCAGGACGGCGAAAGCCGCGGCCAGGCCTAGCCCCAATATCCAGGAAAAGTACCACATGCTCGTTCCTCCCAGGTTCAATAGGCGTGGTTGCCGGGATCGTTGACGGACGTTTCGTCGACCTTGCCCCACAGGACCCGGTAGACCCACGAGGTATAGGCAACGATGAGCGGGACGAAAATGACGGCGGCGACCAGCATAATGAACAGCGTCAGGTGGCTGGACGAGGCGTCCCAGAGCGTGAGGCTGGCGCGAGGGTCGATGGACGAGGGCAGCAGGAACGGGAATAGGGTGACCCCCACGGTGACGATGATGCCCAGGATGGACAGCGAGCTCGCAAGCAATGCCGCCACCTCGCTGCGCAGGCGCAGGAAGAGCAGGGCCAGCGCCGCGCCCGCCAGACCCGCCGCGGGCGCCAGCGCGAGCCAGGGGTGGTTCCTGTAGTTGCCGAACCATGCCCCGGCCGCGATTTCGGCCGTCTTGCGCAGCGGGTTGGACGGCCCCGCCGTATCGATGGCGCTGGTGATGCGGTAGCCGTCGACCCAGTTCCACAACGCGAGGCCTCCGAGGGCGAACAGCAGCAGGGTGGCCAGCGCCGCCACGCTGCCGTACGCGCGGGCCCGGTCGGCCACCGTGCCGCGGGTCTTGAGCACCAGCCAGGCCGCGCCCTGCATGGCCAGCATGGCGACCGACACCAGGCCGCACAGCAGGGCGAACGGCGACAGCAGCCCGAAGAAGGTGCCGTCATAGAAAATGCGCAGGTCGCTGTCGAGGCGGAACGGCACGCCCAGCAGCACGTTGCCCACCGCCACGCCGAAGATCAGCGACGGCACCAGGCCGCCGATGAACAGCGCCCAGTCCCAGGACGCGCGCCAGCGGACGCTTTCGCGCTTGCTGCGGTACTTGAACCCTACCGGCCGCAGGATCAGCGCGAACAAGATGGCGAACATCGCCAGGTAGAAGCCCGAGAACGACACCGCGTACAACGGCGGCCAGGCCGCGAAGATCGCGCCGCCACCCAGGATCAGCCACACCTGGTTGCCTTCCCATACGGGACCGATGGTGTTGATCACCACCCGGCGTTCGATGTCGGTGCGGCCGACGAACGGCAACAGCATGCCGGTGCCCAGGTCGAAGCCGTCCGTCAGCGCGAAGGCGATCAGCAGGATGGCCAGCAAGGCCCACCAGATCATCCGCAGTACGTCGTAATCGATGAGGGTATGCAGAATCATGGCTTACTCCTGGGCGGTAAGGCGTTGGGACAGGTGCGGCGCCACGAGCCGGACTTCCGGGTCCGGGTCCGGTTCGACGCCCTTGCGGATGGCGCGCAGCATGAGGCCCATTTCGACGATGAAGAGCACCGTGTAGAGCGCGGTGAAGCCGAGAATCGTGAGTAGCACCGTGCCGGCCCCGAGATCGGAAACCGCGGCCGCGGTGGGCAGCACGCCTTCGATGATCCAAGGCTGCCGGCCGAATTCGGCCACGAACCAGCCCAGCTCCGCGGCGATCCAGGGCAGCGGGATGGAATAGACCGCGACCTTGAGCAGCCAGCGATGGGCATCGAGCCGGCGCCGCGCGGACAGCACGAAGAACGTCGCCATCAAGAGGATGAAGAAGAAGCCCAGCGCGACCATGATGCGGAACGCCCAGAACAGCGGCAGGACCATGGGGACGGTATCCTCGGCCGCCTGGTCGATCTGCTGCGGCGTCGCCTGGCGCGGGTCGTCCACGTAGCGCTTGAGCAGCAGCGCGTAGCCGAGGTCGCGGCCGTGCTCCTCGAGGGCGTCGCGGTCGGCCGCGGCGACGGCTGTGGAGCTGCCCGACGCCCGTATGCGTTGCAGGGCGTCGAAAGCCACGATGCCGCTGCGTATCCGCTCCTTGGCATGTTCCACCAGCGTGTCGATGCCGGGGATCTCGGTGGTGAGCGAGCGCGTGCCGATCAGGCCCATGACCGCCGGGATGCGCACGGCGTAGTGGGTTTCGCGCGCTTTCTGGTCCGGGATGCCGACGATGGTGAACGGCGCGGGCGCCGGCTCGGTCTCCCACATCCCCTCGATCGCGGCGAGTTTCATCTTCTGGTGCTCGGTCGACAGATAGCCGCTTTCGTCGCCCAGGACTACCACCGACAGCGCCGAGGCGAGGCCGAACGAGGCGGCCACCGTCATCGACCGCTTGGCGACGTCGATGTGGCGGCCCTTGAGCAGGTACCAGGCTGAAACGCCGAGCACGAACACCGAGGCGGTGACATAGCCCGCGGACACGGTGTGGACGAACTTGGCCTGCGCCACGGGATTGGTCAGCACCGCGAAGAAGTCGGTGATTTCCATCCGCATGGTTTCGGGGTTGAAGGCCGAGCCGACGGGATTCTGCATCCAGCCGTTGGCGATCAGTATCCACAGCGCGGAGAAGTTCGAACCCAGCGCCACGCACCAGGTCGCCACCAGGTGGCCGACGCGCGAGAGTTTGTTCCAGCCGAAGAAGAACAGCCCGACGAAGGTGGCCTCCAGGAAGAACGCCATCAACCCTTCCAGGGCGAGCGGCGCGCCGAAGATGTCGCCGACGTAGTGGCTGTAGTAGCTCCAGTTCATGCCGAACTGGAATTCCATGACCAGGCCCGTGGCGACGCCGAGCACGAAATTGATGCCGAACAGCGTGCCCCAGAATTTGGTCATCTGGCGCCAGATCTTGCGGCCCGTCATCACGTACACCGTCTCCATGATGGCGATGACCACGGACAGCCCGAGAGTGAGCGGGACGAAGAGGAAGTGATAGAGCGCCGTCAACGCGAACTGCAGGCGCGATAGCGAAACGATGTCGAGGTCCATGGTGGCCGATTCCTCCTCAGTCCGGGCGCAGGGTATGGAGTTGATAGTCGAAGGCGGGCGTGCCGCGCGGCAGGTCGCCGACCACGGTTGCGCCGCTTAATACGATGAGGCGGTCCGCCAGCGCGGCCTCCCGCCGGATGTGGGTGGCGACGACCACGGTGCGGTCGCGCGCCTGTTCGGCCAGCCGCGCGAGCACATCGCGCGCGGTCGCCGCGTCCAGGCCCTCGCTGGGCTCGTCCAGCAGCCAGAGCCGCGTGGGGCGCAGGAACAGCCGCGCGAGCGCCAGCCGTCTCGCCTGTCCGCCGGACAGGCCGAGCCCGTTCTCGCCAAGGAGGGTATCGAGGCCTGTGGGCAGCGCGGCGATGGCCTGGGCCAGCCCCGCGGCGCGCAGCGCTGCCCACAAGGCCTCGTCGTCGGCGTCCGGACAGGCCAGGCGCAGGTTGTCGCGCACGCTGTCCTGGAAGAGTTCCGTGCGCTGTGTCAGCAGGCAGGCGGGCGGCGCCGCGATCCGGCCAGCGGTCGGCGCGCGTTCTCCCGCGATGAGCGCCAGCAGCGTCGATTTGCCGGCTCCGCTGGGGCCGATGAGCGCTACCCGTTCGCCTGCGCGTATCGTTAGCGATACCCGGTCCAGCACGGGGGGGACTGCCGCGTCCGGCGTGCCGTGGCGCAGGGTGACCTCCCGCAGCCGGATGTCGTCGCCGTCGGCCGCAGGGGCCGGCTCGGGCCGGCTCTCCAGCCGCGGCGCCAGCCGCCGGACGGCGATCATGATACGGGCCAGCTCCAGCGCTCCCCGGCGCAGCGGCGCCATCGGCTCTGCGCTCGCGAGCACCAGCAGCAGCGCCAGCGCCGCCCCCGGGGCGCCGATCGTGCCGGCGGCGACCAGCAGGACGCAGCCGGCCAGCGTGGCGGCCATGGCGATTCCGGCCGCGGCCGATTGCAGGAACGCGCCCTCGGCGTCGGCGCGGTTGATCGCGTCGTCCGCCCGGGCGAGCCGGCTTTCCGTGCGGGCGAGGGCCTCGCATTGCGCGCCCAGGCGGCCCGCCATCAGGAGTTCGGCCTGTCCGGAGACCAGGTCGATCGTCTCGGCGCGCAGGACTTCGATGGCGTGCACCCGCTTGCGGGAGGCGCGGCGGCTGCGCCGTGCCGTCCATGCCCCGGCGGCAACGCCCGCCGCCAGCAGCCAGGCCGCGACGCCCAGCCCCAGCGGCAGGCTGATCGCACCGAGCGCGATTCCCGTCACGGCGATCGTCGCACAGGCGGCGCCCGCCGGAACCAGCAGCCGCAGATACAGCCCGTCGAGTGCATCGGCATCGGCGGTCAACCTGAACAGCAGGCGAGCCGGGCGCGCCAGCAGCTTGCGGGCCGCATCCGGACGAGCCCAGCCTGCGAACAGGCGGGGGCGCAGGGCGGCCACGACCGCCAGCGCGGCATCGTGGGTGACCACCCGCTCGCCGTAGCGGGCGGCGGTCCGGATCAAGGCCAGCAGCCGGATGCCGGCGCCCGGCGTGAAGACGTCGAAGGCCAGGGCGGTGCCGGCGGCGAGGCCGGCGAGAGCGGTAGCGGTGATGAACCAGCCCGACAGCCCCATCAAGGCCATGCCGGCGATCACGGTCAATGCCGCCAGCGCCGCGCCTCCCGTCAGCAGGCGGCCCCGGCGGGCGAAGAACAGCCGCAGCACGGCCAGCGCCGCGGCGCGGTCGCGATGGCTTCCTTTCATGCCCGTTGCTCCCGGACCAGAGGCCGCTCGTCCCGCGCCGGCTCGGTCAGGTCGATCACCCGGTCCATGCGGGCAGCCAGCTCGGGGTCGTGGGTCGCGACGATCAAGGTCTTGCCCGCCGCTTGCGCCAGCAGCCGCCGCGTCAGTTCACGCGCGGTAGCGGCGTCCAGGTGGGCGGTGGGCTCGTCGGCCAGCCAGAGATCGCAGGTTCTGTCGGCGGCTGCCCGCGCGATCGCCAGGCGCAGGCATTCCCCGCCCGACAGGCCGGCCCCCGACTCCCCGAGCGGGCGGCCGGCCGCCGCGCCGGTCAACCCTTCCAAGGTGGCGGCCGCCAGCGCAGCGTCGATGGCACCCGCGTCCACCGCGGAGCGGCCCAGGCCGACATTGAAGCGCAGCGTGCCGGCGAAGACGTGCGGCCGTTGTCCTATCCACGCCATGCGCGAGCGCAGCGCCGGCGCGGTCCTATCGTCGAGCGCCGTGCCGCCCACCGCGATGCGGCCGGAACGGGCGGGCAGCAGGCCCGCCACGAGTGCGAGCAGGGTGGATTTGCCGGACCCGCTAGGACCGATTACGGCCACCCGTTCGCCTGGTGCCACGTGCAGATCCAGCGCCCGGAAAAGCGGCTGGCCGGAGGCGGGATGGTCGAACGTCACGCCAGCCATCTCGACGGCCGGGGCAGGGCGCAGCGGGGTTCCGCCGTCGCGCGGGAGCGGCGAGGCCGCGCCCACCAGCTTGACGGGCGCTGCGGATAGCGTCCGCAGCGCGTCCAGCGCCGCGCGGCCCGAGGCGCGGTCGTGCCAGACCGCCGAAAGCTCGCGCAAGGGGTCGAAGAAGCTGGGCGCCAGCAACAGCACGAAGAGCCCTTGGCCCAGCGTCAGCGCGTCGCCCCACGTGCCGAACGGCAACTGGCCCAGCAGGTGGAACCCCACATAGACGGCGACCATGGCTACCCCGATGGCGGCGAACAGCTCCAGCACCGCCGAAGACAGGAAGGCGATACGAAGTACCGCCATGGTACGCGTACGCAGTGTTTGCGCGACGTTTGCGAGCCGGCGGGTGGTGGTCTCGACGGCGCCGAGCGCGCGCAGCGTGGCCAGGCCCCGCAGGCGATCGAGCAGGAAAGCGTTGAGCGAGCCCATCTCGGCCAGGTGCGCCTGACTCGCGCGCTGGGCGCGCCAGCCTACCAGCGCCATGAAGATCGGGATGAGGGGGGCCGAAACCAGCAGGACCAATCCGGCTATCCACGACAGCGGAACGACGGCCGCCAGGATGGCGATGGGGACGATGGCGACCTTCAACTGCACGGCTGGATAGCGCGCCAGATAAGGCAGCGCGGCGTCGGCCTGTTCAGCCACCACGCTGGCGGCATGGCCGGCGGCGGGCCGCCGCTTGTCGAGCGGCGACCCGGTGGCCAGGGCGGCGATCGCCCCGGCACGGTATGCCCCGATGCGAGCGCGGGCCGCTCGAAAGCTCAGGCGCGTGCCCCAGGCTTCCAGGCCCGATCGGCACAGGCCCACGCCGAGGAAACCCGCGGTGGCCAGGACGCCGCTCGTCACATCGCCAGGGGCCGCGGCCATGCGCTCCACGGCGGCGGCCAATATGCCGGCCTGGGCCAGCCACAGGAGCGAACCGGCCAGTTGCAGCCAATCGCCGGACTTTGGCCGGAGCGGATCGGCGGGAGGCGGGGAGGCGGGCGTGGACAGGGGGCGTACTCCCGGCATGGTGACGTGTGATCGACACTAAGTTATCAGTGCTCATGCATGGATACAATGATCTGCGTCAATTTGCGGCGATATACGCGCCGTCCGCGCAAAGAAAACGGCCCCCGAGGGGGCCGTTTCGCCGTTAGTCGCGGCGCCGGTGGTAATGCCTGTCGTGATAGTGCCGGTCGTGGTCCCAGCGCCGGTATTCACGCCAGCGCTCTTCCCGCCAGCGCCGCTCGCGCCAATACGGGTCGTAGGGAACGTATTCGATCGGCCCCGGCACCACCATGACGGGGGGAGGAGCGACATACACCGGCGCGGGGGCGATATAGACGGGCGGCGGGCCGTACACGAATCCCGGCACGCCGATGCCGATAGAGACGCTGACCCGGGCGTGGGCCGTCGCGCTGATGGCGATCAGGGCCGTGCCAAGCAGTCCCGCCATTGCCAGCCGTTTCATACACATTCTCCGATACTGCGGTAGTTCGACTGTATGGGGCCGCGCCCGTCAGCGGTTTGTTCTGTCTGTTGCAGTCGTGGCTACATGTAACGCCGCCTACGGGCGCCCGCCGGCGGCCGTTGCCCGGTCGCGACGCCGGTTCAGTACCCCACGGTGAAGCGCTGCCGCACGTGCGAGGGATTCTCCACTTCATCCAGCATGGCGATGGCGAAGTCTTCCATCGATATCCAGCTGCGGCCGTCGGCCGCCGTAAGCAGCGCGTCGCCACCCAGGCGGAACTTGCCCGTGCGTTCGCCGGGCACGAACAGCGCCGACGGCGACAGGAACGTCCATTCCAGGTCCTTCTCCCGGCGCAGTCCATCCAGCCAGGCGCGGCCGGCCTGCGCTTCGGCCTTGTACTCGGGCGGGAAATCGGGGGTGTCGACGAGGGCCGCGCCGGGCGCGACTTCCAGGCTGCCCGCCCCGCCGACGACCAGCAGGCGGCTTACGCCGGCCTGCTTGACCGGCGCGACGACGGCATCCAGCGGTACCGGTTGGAAGCGTACGCCGCTGAGGACCGCATCGTGGCCCCGCAGCGCCGCGGCGAGCGCGGCGCCATCCGCGAGGTCGATGTTCCGCGTGACGAGTCCGGGCCGGGCGGCAAGCGACGAGGCATGGCGGGCGATGGCGGTGACCCGGTGGCCTCGCGAGAGAGCTTCGTCGACGAGGCGGCTGCCTACATTGCCGGTGGCGCCGATGATGGCGATGTTCATGAGAACTCCTTGAGAATCGCGGCGAACCCGGATGGTCCGCCAGGGCAGACGCCAGCTTATGAGGTGCGCTTGCCGGGAAAAACGGGGCTCGCCGCCATAGTTTGTTTCGGTTTCCGTGCAAATGCCTCGCGCTCCGACGCAAGAAGGCCGTAGGCAAGCGTTACATCCTTTCTTGTCGATGCCTTGCCGCAGGCGTATAGATACGTGTGGTCAGAAACCGGGCACCGGACTTGCTGGGCGCTCGAGGCGGAATGGTTTCCGCTGTCCTAGGAGCCGATATTGACGACGATACGCCGAGGTCCCCCCCAGAGGATGGCCGGGACGAACAGCGCTTTTTCGATGGAGGGCGCCGCGGCGCGGGAGCGCCGCCACGATGGCGTCCCGATCGACAACCGGGCGGCGGAGCTGGCCGCCGGACTGCAGGCCGAACGGGCTTGCATCGATCCGAAGTTTCTCTATGACGCACAGGGCTGTGTGCTGTTCAACGCCATCTGCGAACTGGAGGAGTACTATCCCACGCGCACCGAACGGGCGATCTTCGAAGCCCATCGGGCCACCATCGCCCGCGCGCTGCCGTCCCGCATCCAATGGGTGGACCTGGGATGCGGGGACTGCGCGAAGTCCCGCGCCTGGCTCGGGCACGTCGATGCCTACCGCTATCTGGGCGTGGACATCGCCGCCGACTGGATACGCCGCGAAGTGGCTGCGCTGGGCCGGCAGTTCCCCCAGATCTCGTGCGTCCCCGTGGAGGCCGATTTCTCCGGTGACTTCGATCTTCACGGCAGCCTCGACGACCCGCAGGCCAACCCGCCGGTGTTTTTCTATCCGGGTTCGTCGATCGGCAATTTCTCGCCGGAACGGGCGATCGAATTCATGGCCGCGATATGCCGGGAGGCCGGCCCGCGGGGCAGCCTCCTGATCAGCGCGGATCTGCGCAAGGACCGCCGGACGATGGAACGCGCCTATGCGGACGACCTGGGTGTGACAGCCGCTTTCAATCGCAATGTGCTGCGTGTCTGCAACCGCGTGCTGGGCAGCGATTTCCAGCCGGCGGAATTCGCCCACGAGGCCGTTTTCGACGACGTCCATGGCCGGATCGAGATGCGGCTGCGCGCGCAGAAGCGGCAATGGGTGCAGTGGGGCGCATCCGGCCGCCTGTTCGAGTCCGGCGAAGCCATCGTGACCGAGCATTCGTACAAGTTCACGCCCGAGCAGTTCGACGGCATGCTGGCCGCTGCCGGATTCTCGGTGCGCAACATGTGGACCGACCCGCGTTCGTGGTTCGGCGTGTTCCTGGCCCAGCGATGAACGCACGCGACGGAGCATCCACCCAGGACCTGCTGGCGCGGCGCGTGGCCTCCGTACGCGAGGCCACGCTGGCGCTGCTGGCCGGACTGTCCGCCGAGGACTGCATGCTGCAATCCATGCCCGAGGCGAGTCCGGTTAAGTGGCACATCGGGCATGTCGCATGGTTCTTCGAAACCTTCGTGCTCGAACCGAGGCAGCGCGAGTACCGGCCCTTCGATCCGGCCTTTCGCGAGCTGTTCAACTCCTACTACGTCGGGGTGGGCGAGCGCCACCCGCGCGGCCAGCGCGGGCTGCTGTCCCGCCCATCGCTGGAGCGCGTCCTGGCCTACCAACAATCGGTGCTGGAGCGGCTGCTGACATGGATGGACGAAGCCGCCCCGCCGGCCGGGGCGCTCGACCTGATCGAGCTGGGCCTGCAGCACGAACAGCAGCACCAGGAACTGATCGCCACGGATCTCAAGCATCACTTCTGGCACAACCCCCTGCTGCCCGCCTGGCGCCCGGTGGCGGGCGGCGTGCCGGGCGGCGCCCCCGGGCCGGCCGCGTTCCGCCGCTATGAAGCCGGGCTGGCGGAAATCGGGCACGACGGCGCGGGCTTTGCGTTCGACAACGAATCGCCGCGTCATCGCGTCTGGATCCAAGCGTTCGAACTGGCGCAAAGGCCGGTTTCCAACGGCGAGTATCTGGCCTTCGTCGACGACGGAGGTTATCGGCGGCCCGAGCTATGGCTGTCCGACGGCTGGGATGCCCGTTGCCGCCACGGGTGGGAGATGCCCTTGTATTGGATGCGGCAGGACGGCGGCTGGCATTGCTATACCACCTCCGGTCTTCGTCCGGTCGACGAGGCCGAGCCCGTGTGTCATCTGAGCTACTACGAGGCGGACGCGTATGCCCGCTGGGCCGGCGCCCGCTTGCCGACCGAGCAGGAATGGGAACGGGCGGCGCTGCTGGCCCTGGAGGAAGAGGGCGGACGGGATGGCGATTTCGCCGAGGCAGGTTTCCTCCATCCGCAGCGGCTGCGCGCGGGCAAGGCCGCGTTCTTGGGCGGCGTCTGGGAGTGGACGCAGAGCGCCTATCTACCCTACCCGGGATTCCGCCCCGCCGCCGGCGCGGTGGGCGAATACAACGGCAAGTTCATGATCAACCAGATGGTGCTTCGGGGCGGCTCGTGCGCCACGCCGCGCAGCCACCTGCGCGCCACCTACCGCAACTTTTTCGCGCCGGCCTCGCGCTGGCAGTACGCCGGGCTGAGGTTGGCGCGCTAAGGAGAACCGCATGGCCGATTCAACCAAACGCAAGCCCGAGCAAACCCGGGCGCAGGACGAGATCGGGAGGACCGAGCCACGGCTTCCTCACGAGCACGACGAGTCGCACGACAGCCAGGAGAGCCCTCCTCGCGAGGTGATCGAGCAGGCCTACGAAGACGTGCAATCGGGACAGGAGGATACCGACCTGCGGGCCAGCGGCGGCAAGCGGCAGAAGACCGTGCCGCCCGACGAGCGCTGAGCGTCCGGGCGCGCGCTACCGCGACTTGCCGCCCTTGGCCGGCGCGCCGGCGTTGCGGCTCGCATCGCGCAGATTCGACAGCAAGCCCTGGCAGTCGGCGTCGGTACCCGGGCCGGTCTCGATCAGCGGGATCAGCGCCGCCAGCGGGTTGATGAAGCCCAGCGCGATGGATGCGCCGGCCCGCGTGAAGAGGGCCGCCTTGTCGATCTTGAAATCCGGATCGGCCAGCGTACCGCCGATGTCGATGGGCGAGCGCGCCGCCAGTATGCTTTTGTCCTTGGGCTGGGGCTCGAAGCGCAGGTTCAGGCGCTCGCTGCCGAAGTCGATCGTGCCGCTGCCGTCGATCCGGGTATCGTCGGTATCGATGACGAGGCCTTGCGCGGTCGCCACGCCGTCCTTCACCGCGAAGGTGGAGACCGCGCAACGCAACCGGGTCGTCTTGTCGCCGCCGATGAGGAAGCCGAGCGCCTGGCCCGCGTCCAGGCCGATGGCCTCGACCAGCAGGTTCGATATTTCTCCACCGGTCACCGCCAGCCCCAAGGTCCCGTCGGCGTGCGCCAGCATCGCCCTTACGGAATTGCCGGTGGTCTTGAGCTTGACGTCGGCGCCCAGCGTTCCTTCGCTTTTCTTCATCAGCTCGACGTCGGGGAAGAGCCGGTTCAGCCGCGCCCGACGCACGGCGATGCGGGCGTCGGTGCGGATCACGGACTGGCGTGCGTCCAGCGTGATGTCCGAGCGCAGATCGCCGCCGGCATAGCCGAAATTCAGCGGAGCCAGCTTGAGCACGCCATCCTTGAGGATGAGGTGGGCAGAAAAATCGTCGAACGCCCAGGGGCCGCGCACGCGCACGTCGCCCGCGTCCAGGGCGACGTCGGCATCGATCGCGTTGAGGCGCTCGAGCCGGAACTCGGCATCGGGAAGGACGCGCCGGTCGGCCGCGGCGGGCGCCTTCGCGGCCTCGCGGGCCGGCGCCTCGTCGCGCACGCCGATCAGGGGACCGAGGTCCTTCATGTCGAGCACGCGGCTCTTGAGCTTGGCGCGCAGCAGCGGCTTGTCCGGGCGCATCTCGTAGTGGGCGTCGCCCGCGATGTCGGTGGTGCCGATGCTGCCTTGCATGCCGGTGAGGTCGAAAGTCGTTCCCGCTCGCTTGAGGCGGCCCTTGATGCGATAGGGAGGGGTGGTGGGGAGCGGCAGGTTGATGTACGGATAGAGCGTGGAGAGCGTCGGCCCGGCGATGTCCAGCGCCACGTCCACTTGCGCATCGCCGAAGAGGTCGCCTACCTGGCCCTCGGCGCGGATGCGGGTCGGCCCCCCCTTGGCGTCGATGAAGAACGGAAACGGCGTGCCCGAGTCGCGCAGGGTCATGATGCCGCCGGTACGCGCCACGCCGCCGAACGCGCCGCCGTGGTATTTGCCGTTGAAGTCCAGCTTCATGCCGTAAGCCGGTCCGGAAGCCGGGGGCGCCTCGCTGTCGGCCCGCAGGTGCGCGGTCACGCCTAGCGCTCGGTCGTCGTAGTCCACCACCAGGCGGTTGAAGGAGAGAGCGCGCAGCGCGACATCTGGGGGAGGGCCCGAGTCCTCCTTTTGCGGCAGCGTCCAGTTGTTGGCGCCCGAGGCGTCCCGAGCGAGATGGGCCTGTCCGCCATCCACCGACAGCAGGTCGAGCACGATGGCCCGCTTGAGCAGCGGAAGCAGCCGGATATGGACCTCGACCGTCTCGGCCTCGATCATCTGCGCCGGTTGGGCCTGCGGAAGATTGGCGACCTGCAGCCCGTGGAGCCGGATGCGGGTGACGGGCCGTAGCCGCATCCGGAAGTCGTCCAGGGCGACCGGCCGGCCCAGTCTTTCGGTGGCCAGCCTCTCGACCGGCCCGCGCAGGAAACGCCAGTCGGTCAAGAGGGCGGCAACGACCAGAAGGACGATGAGGCCGGCAACGGCCGCGAGCAGTTTTGTGATTCGCATCGGCGGAATCCGCAAGAGGCCACGTGCCCCGATGTCACCGTTTTAATGGCTCAGGGATGTTTGCGCAATTCCGCCGGCGGCACTTTCATCAGGTCCCGGTACTTGGTGACCGTGCGCCGCGCCACGACCACGCCCTGCTCGGCCAGCATGCGGGTCAAGGCCACGTCGGAAAGCGGGTCGCGGCGGTTCTCGGCGGCGATCATGTCGCGGATCAGCGCCCGTACCGCCGCGGCCGAACAGCGGCCTCCCGTGTCGGTCGCGAGCTCGCGCGAGAAGAAATGCTTGAACTCGAATACGCCTCGCGGCGTGGCCATGTACTTGTTGTTGGTGGCGCGCGAGACGGTCGACTCGTGCAGGTCGAGTTCCTCGGCCACCTTGCGCAGCACCAGCGGCTTGAGCGCGATCTCGCCGTAGTCGAAGAATGTGCGCTGGTGGGCCACGATGGCCTCGGCCACGCGCTGGATGGTGGCAAAGCGCTGCTCCACGTTCCTTATCAGCCAGCGTGCCTCTTGCAGCTCCTGGGCCAGCGGCGCGCGGTCGTCGCAGCGCGCCTTGCGGAACAAGTTGGCGTAGGCCTGGTGCAGGCGGGCCTTGGGCATGACCGCGGGATTGGTGGTGATCACCCATTTGTTCTTGACCTTGCGGACGATCACGTCCGGCACGATGTGGTCGCTCTCGGGTTCGGCGAACGCCAGGCCGGGCCGGGGAGTCAGGCTGCGTATCAGGCGGCAGGCCACCGCGAGCTCTTCCTCGTTGCATCCCAGCTTGCGGCGCAGTTCCGCGGTCTCGCGCCGCGCCATGAGGTCGAGGTACTGGTCCGCGATGGCGATGGCCAGGGCCCGGCCCGGCGTGTCCGCGTCGTACGCTTCCAATTGCAGCCGCAGGCATTCGCCAAGGCTGCGGGCCGCCAGTCCCGGCGCATCCAGGTGCTGGACCAGCGTCAGCGCAACCATCCATTCGTCCTTGGTGGGAGGGGGAGTCACCGCCAGCGTGGTGGCCAGTTCATCGAGGTCCTGGCGCAGATAGCCGTCTTCGTCCAGCGCCTCGATGATGATCTCGGCCAGCAGGCGATCGCGCTCGCCAAGCCGATAGCCGCATAGTTGCTGGTGGAGGTAGTCGTGCAGGCCTACGGAACTGTGGGTCCATTGCCCGATGTCCGGGCGGTCGTCGCCGTCATCGTCGCGGACGCGGCTGGTGGGATAGGATCCGGCGTACGGTTCCGGATCGAAAGGCGGCGGTTCGGGATCTCGGGGTTCCGATCCTTCCGCCTGCACCGCCTCGCCGGCATTTCGATCGACCGGCAGCACCGATTCCTCGGCTTTGACGGCGGGGTCCTGGTCATCCTCTTCCAGGAAAGGGTTGTTTGCGATGGCTTGCTGCAGCTCTTGCGTGAATTCGAGTGCGGACATCTGCAATAGCTTGACCGACTGCTGGAGTCTTGGCGTCAAGGACAATTGCTGACGTACTCGCATGTCGTACGTGGCTTGTACCAATGCCGTCTCCCATGCTTGGGCCAGGCGGGGGCCTGGCCATTGAGGTGTCGCGATCCTTAACCTTGCAAGCTTCGTGCCAATCTGGAAACCGTAGGCAGCCGGGGCGAGACCATGGAAAATAGCGTGCAGCTCTTGCCGGTTCGGTAAGTTTTACCGGTGCGGACTTCGCCAGGCCAGAGTCCATCATCGACAGAACCTTGGGTGTCGTAACAGAATGAGAAAATTCTTTCGCGTCATCCTGTACGCGCTGTGCGCCGTCCTGCTGTGCCAGTGCGCAAGCCCGTTGCCGGACGTAGACGGGGGCGTCCCCCCGAGACAGAATGTGCGCATTTCCACCGATGCCGGGTGGCTGACGTATCGCGAGAGCCGGCGCATCATCGAGCGCCTGGATGCCGCCGGCAATGCCGGGGACTTTCTTGCACGCCATCTCCAGGTGGAAGAGGCGGTGGCCGATGCGCCGCTCGTGGCGGGCAACCAGGTGCAGCTTTTCGCCGACGGCCCCAGCACCTACCGGGCCATGGAAGCCGCCATCGGCGCCGCCAGGCGGTTCATCCACCTGGAGAGCTACATCTTCGAAGACGACGAGATCGGCAACCGGATCGCGGAGTTGCTGATCTCCAAGCGGACCCAAGGGGTGGCGGTTGCCGTCATGGTCGACGACATCGGCACGCTGTCCGTCCCGCCGGACCTGTTCGAGCGCATGCGGCAGGCCGGCATCCAGGTGGTCTTCTTCAATCCGGTCAATCCGCTCAAGAGTCGCGGCACCTGGTCCATCAACGAGCGTAGCCACCGGAAGATACTGGTGGTCGACGGCGAGGTCGCCTTCGTCGGAGGCATCAATCTGAGCGACGTCTACGCTTCGCGGCCGGTCGGCGGTTCCTCCCGCAGCGCGGCCGCCGACAAGAAGAACGCGCCTTGGCGCGACACGCACATCAGCATACGCGGGCCTGCCGTGCCCGACGTGGAGCGCGTCTTTCTCGAGGGGTGGCGCAGCCAGGGCGGCCCCGCGCTGGGCGACATCGACTTCCTGCCCCAGCAGCCGCGCCGCGGCCCGCACGTCGTGCGCATCCTCGTCAACAAACCGGGTGCGGACGATAACCACGCGATCTACCTGACACTGCTCTCCGCGATCAACAGTTCGCAGCGGTCCATCCATATCACCATGGCTTATTTCGTGCCGGACCCCGCCTTCATCGCCGCCTTGTGCGAAGCAGCCCGGCGCGGCGTGGACGTGGTGCTGCTGTTGCCGGGTTTCAGCGACTTCTCGATCGTGCTGCATGCCGGCCGTTCGCATTACGAAGAGCTGCTCAAGGCCGGCGTGAAAATCTACGAGCGCAAGGATGCGCTGCTGCACGCCAAGACCGCCGTCGTGGACGGTGTCTGGTCCACGGCGGGATCCAGCAACCTCGATTGGCGCAGCTTCACCTTGAATCACGAGATCAACGCGGTGATCCTCGGAGCAGAATTCGGAACCCAGATGGAAGCGCTGTTCGATGCCGACCGCCGCGCCTCCGAGCCGGTCGACTACGAGCAGTGGAAACGGCGGCCGATCTCCACGCGCTTCAAGGAGTTCCTGTCCCGCCTGCTGGAGCGCTGGCTGTAGCGGCGCGGCGGCCGGTCAGGTTTCGCCGTTGCCGTGCTTGTAGGTATCGAGCCGGTTGTAGAGCGTCTTGAGGCTGATGCCCAGCGTGCTGGCGGTCTGCCGCTTGTCGCCGCCGAAATGGGCGAGCGTGGCGAGGATGAGCTCGCGCTGGGCGTCCGGCAGCGGGATGCCCACGGCCAGCTCGAGGCTGCCTTCGCGGCGCACCACGCGCCGGTTGCGCGGCGCGGGTTCGGGGTTCTGCACCTCGACTTCCTCGTCGGCGAGGATGAAGGCCCGATGGACGGCGTTCTTCAGTTCTCGCACGTTGCCCGGCCAGTGATGCTGCCGCAGGTCGTCCAGCGTGCCCTTGGCAAAGCGCTTGCGGCTTTTCTCGGCGGCGTTGAGCTGTTCGAGGAAGCGGCGCGCCAGCAGCTCGATGTCCGAGGTGCGTTCGCGCAGCGGCGGCACGCGCAGCGGAAATACCGCCAGGCGGTAGAGCAGGTCTTCGCGGAATCGCCCTTCCTGCACGGCCACCTGGGGATCACGGTTGGTGGCGGCGATCACCCGGACGTCGGTGGAGATCTGCTCTGTGCCGCCGACGCGATGGAAGCTGGCGGTTTCGAGCACGCGCAGCAGCTTGATCTGCATGTCGGGCGCCATCTCCGTGATCTCGTCCAGGAAGATCGTCCCGCCCGCCGCGCGCTCGAAGTACCCGGCATGTTGCTGTACCGCACCGGTGAAGCTGCCTTTCTCGTGGCCGAACAGCTCGCCCTCGATGAGGGTGGCCGGGATGGCGCCGCAGTTGACCGGTATGAACGGGCCGCCGCTGCGCGGACTTTTCTCGTGCAAGGTGCGGGCGACCAGTTCCTTGCCGGTGCCGCTTTCGCCGATGATGAGCACGGTCAGCGCTGTGGGTGCGACCTTTGCGATCTGCTGATACAGGTCGCGCATGGGAGCGGAGGCGCCATACAGCAGGCCGTAGTGGTCGCGTGGCGGTTCCACCCGGGGCGGCTCGGCCGAGTGGCCTGCGCCGCCGTCGGAAGCGAACGGTGTGTCGGTATCGAGAGTCGGCGCCAGGGCTTCGTCAGGGCGCATTGCCTGTTCCTTCCGCATTGATCTCCAGGGGTGGCGTGCCGAGGGCGGGAGTGCCCCGTCGGGCGGGAACTGTCATTCTAAGCAGACCTGGGGGCCTGGCGGCGCCCGGCGGCCGGAAGCATGGTAACGGGCTGTCGCAACGCCCATCCGTCCAAGGGGAATTTACAAGTTTTCATGTAATTCTTACCTATTGCTTGCACTTAGACCAGCACGCGCTGCGAACGGCTGCGCGGTTTTCGGTGCACGGTATGAAAACTGCGCCCGGCCCACGCATCGGACGCCGGGGAGTCGCCGTCGCCTGCCGTTCTGTCACTCTATACAAGGAGTAAGCAATGTTGCGATGGGCCGCCATTTTCTTCGTAATTGCATTGATTGCCGCGTTGTTCGGTTTCGGGGGGATTGCCTCCGGCGCGGCGGAAATCGCGAAAATCCTGTTTTATATTTTCGTCATCGTCTTTGTGGTGACGCTGTTGCTGGGCGCATTCCGAAGATAGCGCCCGGCCGTCGATACGGGAGCGGAGATGGGTTCGTATTCGGGTGATTGGCTGCGCGGGAAGGACAGGGCCGTCGACCATGTCCGCGGCGTGGTGGAGGACGCCGAGGCACTGCTCAAGACCACGGCGGGCTACACCAGCCAGGAGCTGGAGGCGGCCCGCCGGCGGCTGCACGACGAATTGGAGCGTGCGCGCGAGCTGTACCACGAGGCGCAGCGCAGTGCCGTCGATTCCTACCGCCAGGCGTCCGCCCATACCGATGCCTATGTCCGCGACAATCCCTGGCGGGCCGTGGGCATTGCCGCCGCGGTGGGGGTGGTGATCGGCCTGCTCGCCATGCGGCGCTGACAGGCCTGCGCACCGGTCCCGCTTCGGGGCAAAATAACGGCGCCGGCAGCGCCGCCGACAAGTAGTCATGGATCTCAGGCCATGGCGGACGCCTTGGCCGCGCCTACAGGGCGTGGCCACGGACGTACGGCATGGCCTGCATTATCGAGGAGCCACAACGCATGCCGCATGTCCTGATCGTGGATGACGAACCGAACACCCGGGCCGCCCTGGCGGAGATCGTCGGTGCCGAGGGGTTCACCACGGCCGTGGCGGGCGACCTCAGGGAGGCCCGCATCCAGATCGTGCGCCAGAGTCCCGACGTCGTCCTGACCGACCTCAAGCTGCCGGACGGCAGCGGCATGGACCTGTTCAAAGAGCTGGACCCTTCGATCCCGGTCGAAGTCATCCTCATCACCGGCCACGCCAGCGTCGAGAGCGCGGTCGACGCGCTCCGGCTGGGCGCGGCGGACTATCTCATCAAGCCGATCAACATGCAGCGGCTCAAGGCCATCCTGGACCGCATCCCGCGGGCCGGCGATCTCAAGGCCGAGATCGGTTCGCTACGGGGGGAACTGCGGCGGTTCGGCCGCTTCGGCCGCATGCTGGGCAGCTCCGCGGTCATGCAGGATCTCTACGACCAGATCGGCAAGGTGGCGCCGACCGAGGCGACCGTCCTGCTGATCGGCGAGAGCGGCACCGGCAAGGAACTCGCCGCCCAGACGCTGCACGACCTCAGCCTGCGCCGCAAGCGGCCCTTCCTGGCGGTCAACTGCGGCGCGATCTCGCCCAACCTGATCGAAAGCGAGATGTTCGGCCACGAACGCGGCAGCTTCACCGGCGCGGAACGGCAGCACAAGGGCTACTTCGAGCGGTCGCACGGCGGGACGCTGTTTCTCGACGAAATCACCGAGATGCCGATCGAACTGCAGGTCAAGCTGCTGCGCGTGCTCGAAACGGGCGTTTTCATGCGGGTGGGGACCAACCGGGAAATCGAATGCGACGTCCGCATCATCGCCGCCACCAACCGCAATCCGCAGGAGGCGGTGGCTGAAGGCAAGCTGCGGGAGGACCTCTACCATCGGCTGAACGTCTTCCCCATCCACCTGCCTCCACTGCGCGAGCGCGCCAAGGACGTCGAGCTGCTGGCGCAGAGCTTCCTCGACCAGCTGAATGAAACCCACAAGACCTCCAAGGCCTTCTCCCCGGCGATGCTGGCCGACATGGCATCGCATGCGTGGCCGGGTAACGTGCGCGAACTGAAGAACTATGTGCACCGCGCCTTCATCATGACCGACGGCGGGCTCATCGATACGGTGGCTGCGCCCATACAGCTCGCTCCGGCCAGCAAGGCGGAAAGCGAGCCCATCGTCACCATTCCCGTGGGCATGTCGCTTGCTGAAGCCGACAAGCGACTGATTTTCGCCACCCTGCAGCATTGCGGCGGCGTCAAGAAGCACGCCGCCGAGGTGCTGGGCATCAGTCTGAAGACGCTCTACAACCGGTTGGAGGACTACGCAGCGACCGACGCCCGCGAGGCCGACGTGCAAGACGTGCCGGTTTCCTGAGACCGCCCCTGCCAACGGAGGCCCTATGCCTGACCTGCTCTTGCACACCGTTCCGCCCGATCCGCCGGTCAAGGATCCGCCTCCCGTGGGCGATCCTCCCCGACAGCCGGTGGGCGATCCGCCCGTGCCGCCGGCGCAGGAGCCCGATCCCATCGATCCCGACCTGCCGCCTCCGCCGCCGACGCCGCCGGAAGAGGAGTGACCCCCGGCACGCTACATGCTGCAGTTTCCGCGTTCCTCAACCAAGGAGACTGCCGTGTCGCTCATCGTCGCCGCCCGTTTCGATTCCTTTCCCGAGGCCGAGAACGCCGGTCGCCAGCTGTTCGCGGCCGGCTTCGCCCCTGAGGACGTCTCGATATTCTTCGTCAATCCCGCAGGCCAGCATGATCGTTATCCGCTGGGCGGGGACCAGGCCGCCGATCCCGGGTCGCGCAAGACCAAGCACGGGGCCGTGGCCGGCGCCGCGCTGCTCGGCCTGATCGGGGCCGTCATCGGCAGCGTCGTGTGGCTGTACGCGGCAGGATCGGTCCTGGCCCTGGTCATCGCCGTGGGCGTGGGGGCATACATCGGTTCCCTCGGCGGGGCGCTGGTCGCCACCCGCAGCGCGGCCCGCGCCTACCGTGCCGGGCATAGCACCGGCATGCGGCGCGCGGGGGTACTGACCGCCGTGCACGTCACCGTGGCCTCCGAGGCCGCCGCCGCGCAGGTGCTGCGCGATTGCGGCGGCAAGGACGTGGAAAAGGCTCAGGGCAGATGGCGCGACGGGGACTGGGTGGATTTCGATCCGGTCGCGGCGCCGGTGCTCAGCGACAAAGTCCAGGCCCGTCCGTCGGACGGCCTGGACAGCCACCCCAGGCCCAATTCTCGGCAAACCGTGCAGCCTTAGCGCCGCACGAAGGCGGCGGACCGCCGCCGCCTCTTTCCGCAGGACCTAGCGGTGGCGAGTGGCGTCGTCCTCGTCGTCGCCGGGATGGGAACGCGCCAGGCGTTCTTCGTCGACCACCTCGTCCGGCAGCACATCGCTGCCGGTCCGTTCTTCTTCCTCGGGATCCACGGATACGCGTTCGCCGGTGCCGCCCGAGTCGGTGCCGGCCTCGTCGTCCGGCAGGCCCGCGAGGTCGCTTCCCGAATCCGACGTGTCGCTGGGCCCGAGCTTGCCATGTTTGCTGCTGTCGTCGGGCTGGCTCTCGGTGGTGCCCAGCACGGTACTGTTGGCCATTTCATGCTCCTTTGCGAGTAGCTCGGTAAGGGGATTGTCACGCCCGGTGACGACCCGTTCAAGCCGGAGGCCGCAAGCCGCATGCCCGAGCTGGCGCCGGGGCGGCTTCACTCGGGGGGCGTCTTGTCCTTGTACTCGCACAGGTCGGCGATGCCGCATTGCGGGCACTTGGGCTTGCGCGCGACGCAGATGTAGCGTCCATGCAGGATCAGCCAGTGATGCGCGTCCAGCAGGAATTCCTTGGGCACCACCTTGAGCAGGCGGTCCTCGACCTCGCGCACCGTCTTGCCCGGGGCGATGCGGGTGCGATTGGCCACGCGGAAAATATGCGTGTCGACCGCCATCGCGACCTGTCGGAAAGCCGTGTTGAGGACGACGTTGGCGGTCTTGCGGCCGACGCCCGGCAGCGCTTCCAGCGCTTCGCGGCTGGCCGGCACCTCGCCGCCGTATTGCTCGAGCAGGATGCGACAGGTCGCGATGACGTTCTTGGCTTTCGTCTTGTACAGGTTGATGGTCCGCACATACTCGATCAGCCCTTCTTCGCCGAGAGCCAGCAGCTTGTCGGGCGTGCCGTACTCGGGGAAGAAGCGGCGCGTGGCGAGATTGACCGATTTGTCGGTGGCCTGGGCGGACAGGATGACGGCGATCAGCAGTTGGAAGGTCGATCCGTATTCCAGCTCGGTCCTGGGGGAAGGGTTGGCGGCGTGCAGGCGCTCGAAAATGGCGTGGCGTTTGGCGGAATTCATGCGGACACGGCTCGTGCCGTTGTTGTGGTGAGAGTCAATGCGCGCGCCGGGAGCGAGCCCGGGCGAGGGCGGCCTCCAGTATGGCACGCTTGCGCTCGGCAGCTTCGTCGGCGGCGTTGCGGGGCGGCGTTGCCGTATCGGCTGCGGCCGGTTCGCGCCGGCGCAATTCGGACCGGGCGCGCAGCCGCTCCTGGTCCTCCCGGCTTTCGCGCGCGAGGCGTTCCTGCCGCCGACGATAACGCAGCCTGGCTGCGTCGGCGTCTCGCGCGGTCCAGCTTCGTCCAGGCTCGACAGGTTCCATGGCTATGCAATCCACGGGGCAGGGCGCCACGCACAGGTCGCAGCCCGTGCAGAGGTCCGCCAGGACGGTATGCATGACCTTGTTGGCGCCGACGATGGCGTCCACGGGACAGGCGCGGATGCACAAGGTGCAGCCTATGCAGTGCTGTTCGTCGATGCGCGCTACTTGCAGCGGCTGGTGGCGGCCGCGCGTTTCGTCCAGCGGCAGCCGCGACCGGCCGAGCAATGCGGCCAGTTTGGCGATGCCTTCATCGCCGCCCGGCGGACACCGGTTGATGGGCGCTTCGTCCTGCGCGACGGCCTGGGCATACGGCCGGCAGCCGTCGTAGCCGCATTTGGTGCATTGCGTCTGCGGCAGTTGCGCATCGATCAGATCGACCAGGTCCACGCCGCGTCCTCGTCAGGCCGGGTCGCTGTGCTGGCGGATGAACTGGGCGATCTGGGGGCAGATGACCTCGCGCCAGCGCCGGCCCGAGAAAATGCCGTAATGGCCGCAGCGCGGAGCGGTGAAATGGCGCTTGCGGGCGGCGGGAATGCCGCTGCACAGGTCCTGCGCGGCCTGCGTCTGGCCGGATCCCGAGATGTCGTCGAGTTCGCCTTCGATGGTGAAAAGCGCCACGGACTCGATGTCCGCCGGCTTGACGAGCTTGCCGTGCACCTTCCAGAGGCCACGCGGCAGCTGGAATTCCTGGAACACGATGCGTATGGTGTCGAGGTAGTACTCGGCGGGCATGTCGAGCACCGCGTTGTATTCGTCGTAGAAGCGGCGATGCGCCTCGGCGTCCTCGTCGTCGCCCCGCACCAGGTCGAGGTAGAAGTCGTAATGGGACTTCAGGTGCCGGTCGGGATTCATGCTGACGAAGCCCGCATGCTGCAGAAAGCCCGGGTATACCTTGCGGCCGGCGCCAGGGAAGCGGGGCGGCACGCGATGGATGAGGTTGTTCTCGAACCAGGAATATGGCTTGGTGGTGGCCAGGTTGTTCACCTGGGTGGGCGATTTGCGCGGATCGATGGGGCCGCCCATCATGATCATGCTGCGCGGCAGCTTGGGATCGTGTTCCGAAGCCATCAGCGACACCGCCGCCAGCACCGGTACCGTAGGCTGGCACACCGATATGACGTGGACCTCGGGCCCCAGCTGGCGGATGAAATCCCGGATGTAGTCCACGTAATCGGCCAGGTGGAACGGCCCCGCCGAGTCCGGCACCATGCGCGCGTCGATCCAGTCCGTGACGTACACGTCGTGTTCGGGCAGCAGTGCCCGGACCGTGTCGCGCAGCAGCGTCGCGTGGTGGCCCGACAGCGGCGCCACCAGCAGCACCGTGGGGTCCGGCTTGCGCCTGGCGTGCTTGCGCGCCTCCACGGGAGTGCGCACGAAATGCACGAGATTACAGAAGGGCCGGGCCGCGGCGATCTGTTCGGTCACGACGGCCTGGACGCCGTCCATGGTGGTGGAAGCCAGCCCCCAGGCGGGTTTCTCGTAGTCCTTGCCGAGCCGGTACAGCAGCTCGTATCCGGCCGCCAGGCGCCGGGACATCGGCGTATAGGCGAGCGGGCTGTAGGGGTTCGAGAAAAGCTGGGCCGTCGCGTCGGCAAAGTGAGCGAACGGCGTCAGCAGCGCGCGCTGCCATTCATGCAATTGATACAGCATCTCTGCTCCAGACCACAGGGGGCAATCGATTATTGCCGCTGGACCGATTATATTGCAATGCACAATCTCCTTTCGGCAACACCGTGGAGAGGGCAGGAAACTAGTATCCGTTTACCAGTAATTTTCGACCGCCAGATTGCCTGGCTTGCCGCGGCGCGACGTGCCGAAACCGCGTTCGGCCAGCAGCTTGCGCAGGTCGGATACCATCTCGGGGTTTCCGCACAGCATGACGCGCGACCGCGCGGGGTCCAGCGTGACCCCCGCCCGTCGCTCCAGTTCGCCGCTGGCGATCAGCGTCGTGATGCGGCCGTTCATCGCGCCTTCCACCTTTTCACGGGTGATCGAGGGCAGGTAGATCAGCTTGCCCGGCTGCTCGCGGCAGAATTCGCCGAATACCTCGTGGTCGCGCAGTCCCTCGATGGTGTCCCGGTAGACCAGCTCTTCGGCGGTGCGTACGCTGTGGACGACGATGAGATGGTCATACGTTTCCCAGACCTCCAGGTCCTGCAGGACGGAGACGAACGGGGCCAGTCCCGTGCCCGAGGCCAGCATCCACAAGTCCTTGCCCGCCGGGAATGCGGCCGTGGTCAGAAAGCCGAAATTGGTCTTGTCCACGTAGATCTTGTCGCCCTCGCGCAAATGCTCCAGCGCGCTGGTGAACTCGCCTTCCGGCACGACGATGGAAAAGAACTCCAGGAAGTCATCGTACGGCGCCGACACGATCGAATACGCCCGCCACACGATGCGCCGCCCGGAGCCATCCTCGGCCGCGGGATCCGGCCGCTCGATCCCCAGCCGCGCGAACTGCCCCGGCACGAAACGAAAGCCCGGCGAGCGCGTCGTACGGAACGAGAACAGCTTGTGCGGCACCCAGGTCTTGACCCAGGTAACTGTTTCGACGGTGTATTTTTCAGCGGTCATGAATGTGGCTCCCCCCTACGCGCTGACGCGCGCCCCCCAGGGGGCGATGCGGGTGGACCGGCAGAGCCGGATCCACCGCATCCTGGGGTACTACCAAGCTGACAACGTACGGCGTCTTTTCGCCACATCGGTAGAAAGCCGAGGAAAAAACGCCGCCCTTGATCAGCCTGGTAGTACCCCAGGGCACAGCGGATCCGGCTTTGCCGGTCCGCCAGTGCCGCCCCCTGGGGGGCGCGCGTCAGCGCGTAGGGGGGGGGTCTACCTCTCTAGGAGTTCCAGCTTGCCTTCCTTGTCCTTCCACTCGTCGGCGTCGGGCAGGGGGGGCTTGGTACGCGTGATGCTGGGCCAGTTTTGCGAAAGTTCGGCGTTGAGCTGGATGAAGTGCACCTGCTCGGCTGGTACGTCTTCCTCGGCCAGGATGGCGTTGGCCGGGCATTCAGGGATACAGACGGCGCAGTCGATGCACTCGTCCGGGTCGATCACCAGGAAGTTGGGGCCTTCGCGAAAGCAGTCCACCGGGCAGACGTCAACGCAATCGGTGTATTTGCACTTGATGCAGTTCTCGGTGACGACGTGAGTCATATGCGGCTCCAGAACGGGCTGGAATAAAAGTTCAGGTCAGCCCATCATTTTACCGGACTGGCGAAATCCGGCCGGCATACCCCTAAGGGAGCCATGGGCGGGGGCCGGCGCCGCCCGGGCTTATCCATTCCGGCAGGGCGGCCTTGGCCGCGGGTAAATCCCCTCTTGTGCTATTTTCCCTGGTTACGCACAACAGGCATCACAGGAGACCGTACGATGCGATCCACCCTGAACGCCCTGCGCAAGAAGCTTGCCGCGGGCCGCAAGATTTCCATGCTGACGTGTTACGACGCCGGTTTCGCCAAGGTCATGGAGGACGCAGAGGTCGATTGCATCCTGGTCGGCGACACGCTGGGCATGCTCGTGCAAGGGAGGGACTCCACGCTGCCGGTGCAATTGCAGGATATCGCCTACCACGTCTCGTGCGTGGCCCGGGGCACCCGGCGGCCGTTCCTGCTCGCCGACATGCCCTTCGGCACCTATCAGGAAAGCCCGCAGCAGGCGCTGCGCAACGCGGTGACGCTGATGCAGGCGGGCGCGCAGATGGTCAAGATCGAAGGCGGCGCCGAGCTCGCGCCCACCATCGAGCTGCTGGTGCGCAGCGGCATCCCGGTGTGCGGCCACATCGGCCTGCTGCCTTCCCACGTGCACGCGCTGGGCGGCTATCGCGTGCAGGGCAAGGAGGACGCCGAAGCCCGGCGCATCGTGGCCGACGCCAAGGCGGTCGAGGCGGCCGGCGCCGCGATGATGGTGATCGAGGCCGTGCCCGATCCCGTGGCGCGCCAGGCATGCGAGGCGGTGGGGCTCATCACCATAGGCATCGGCGCCTCGGTGGCCTGTTCCGGGCAGGTGCTGGTCATGCACGATATGCTGGGCCTGACCGCCACGCCCGCCAAGTTCGTCAAGAACTACATGGTCGGGGCGCCGGCGGGCGGAGACGCCGTGCTGCAGGCTTTCCGCCGCTACGTCCAGGAAGTCGAGACCGGCGCGTTTCCCGGCGCCGAACACGTCTACGGCATGGCGGGCGGCAACATCGGCACTCCCTATGGCAACCAGAGCGGCCCGCAGTCATGATCATCACGTCTTTGCTGGATACCGACCTCTACAAGTTCACCATGATGCAGGTCGTCCTGCATCACTTTCCCGCCGCGCAGGTCGAATACAAGTACAAGTGCCGCACGCCGGGAATCGACTTGCATCCCTATGTGGACGAGATCCGCGAAGAAATCGAAGCCCTGTGCGAACTGCGCTTCACCGAGGAAGAGCTGGCCTACCTCGGGAGCCTGCGCTTCATCAAGAGCGACTTCGTCGACTTCCTCGGGCTGTTCCACCTGCCCAAGCGCTGCATCTCGGTCGCCAAGTCGGCATCGCCGGGGGAACTCGACATCATCGTCCAGGGGCCCTGGCTGCACACGATCCTGTTCGAGATCCCGGTGCTCGCCATCATCAACGAGGTCTATTTCCGCAACAACCACCTGGTGCCAGCCTATGCCGAAGGGCGGCAGCGCCTGATGAGCAAGGTGGAGATGGTGCGCGGCGACCCGGCGCTGCGCGATTTCCACATCGCCGACTACGGCACCCGCCGGCGTTTCTCCAAGGCCTGGCACGAGGAAGTGGTCATCACGCTCAAGGACCAGATGCGGGAGAATTTCGCCGGCACCAGCAACGTGTACTTCGCCATGAAGCACGGCCTCACGCCGCTGGGCACCATGGCGCACGAATACCTGCAAGCCTGCCAGGGGCTGGGCCCGCGCCTGCGCGATTCGCAGATCTACGGTTTCGAGGTCTGGGCGCGCGAATACCGCGGCGACCTGGGCATCGCGCTGTCCGACGTGTACGGCATGAGCGCCTTCCTGCGCGACTTCGACATGTACTTCTGCAAGCTGTTCGACGGCGCACGCCACGATTCGGGCGATCCCTTCAGCTGGGGCGAGCGCCTGATCGAACACTACAAGCAGAACCGGGTCGATCCGCGCGCCAAGACGCTGGTGTTCTCCGACGGCCTGACCTTCCCGCTGGCCATCAAGCTGGCCAAGCATTTCGCGGGCCGCTGCACCACGGCCTTCGGCATCGGCACGAACCTGACCAACGACCTGAGCTACCAGCCGCTGCAGGTGGTCATGAAGATGGTCAAGTGCAACGGCCAGCCGGTGGCCAAGGTGTCCGACACGCCCGAGAAGACCATGTGCGAAGACAAGGCGTACCTGGCGTATCTGCGGCAGGTGTTCGAGATCCCGCCGGAACAGACGGACGGCGGGGACGACTGAGCGGGGGGGCCTACACCCCCAGGTAGCGGCTGAGCGCTTCCGGCTCGTGCCGCAGGTGCTCGGCCCGGCCCTCCAGCACCATGCGGCCTTTCTCCATCACCACCAGCCGGTCGGAGTTGGCCATGACCATCCGGTAGTTGCGGTCTACCACCAGGGTCGCGAGGCCGCTGCGCCGGATGTCGCCGATCACCCGCCAGATCTCGGCCACGATCAGCGGGGCCAGCCCTTCGGTTGCCTCGTCCAGGATGATGGCGCTCGGGTTGGTCATCAGCGCGCGGCCGATGGACAGCATCTGCTGTTCGCCGCCCGAGAGCTGCCAGCCCAGGTTGCCCAGGCGCTCGGTCAGCCTGGGGAAAGTGGCGAGAACCCGGTCCAGCGTCCAGTCCGCCTGGCCGTCGACGCCGCGGCGCGCCGCCATGACGAGGTTTTCCTTCACGGTCAGGTTGGGGAAGATGCCCCGGCCCTCGGGCACGTAGGCGACGCCGGCCTTGGCCGCCTCGTAGGGCTTGCCGCGCGACAGGTCGCGGCCGCCTATCGAGATGCGTCCGTCGCGTTGCTTGACGTGGCCGAGCAGGGTGCGGATCAGCGTGGATTTCCCCATGCCGTTGCGGCCCAGGAGGCCGACGGTCTCCCCGCGGCCCAGGCGGAAATCCACACCGTGCAGGATGTGGCTGCTGCCATACCAGGCATGGACCTGGCTGGCGTCGATGAGCGCTTCCATCTGTATTCCTTTTCTCCGGGCGAAGGGGTCAGTGGGCCGAGCCCAGGTAGGCTTCCTGGACGTCCGGGTTGCTGCGCACCTCCGCCGGCAGTCCGCTGGCGATAGGGCTGCCGTTGACCATCACGGTGATGTCGTCCGCCACCGCGAACACCGCGTCCATGTCGTGCTCGACCAGCAGGATGGCGTGGCCTTGCCGCAGCCGCCGCAGCAATTCCAGCATGCGTTCGGATTCCTCCGCTCCCATGCCGGCCAGCGGTTCGTCCAGCAGCAGTACCGTGGGCGAGGTGGCCAGGCACATCGCCACCTCCAGCTGCCGCTTCTGGCCGTGCGACAGGCTGGCGGCGGTCTTGCCCGCCACCGCGGTCAGCCCGGCCCGCTCCATCACCTCGTCGGCGCGTTCGCAACTCGCGCGGCAGTCCTGCGCCGACTGCCAGAATTGCCAGGGGCGCTGTGTCCGCGCCTGCGCGGCCAGCCGGCAGTTCTCGCGCACCGTCAGCGGCAGGAAGATCGTGTTGCGCTGGTAGCTGCGTCCTATGCCGGCCTGGGCGCGGCGGGGCTGCGACCAGGCGGTGATGTCGCGGCCGTGCAGGCGGACTTGGCCGGCCGTGGGCGGCAGCTCGCCGGACAGCAGGTGGATGAGGGTCGACTTGCCCGCGCCGTTGGTGCCGATCACGGCATGGATGCGGTCGGGGGCGAGCGACAGCGATACGTTGTCGATGGCCTTGAGCGCGCCGAAGTGGCGGCTCAGGCCCTGGGCTTGGAGCACTGCCGTCATGTCGTCTGTTCCGTGGCCGGGGAAGGGTTGGGAGAGGTATCGGCCGGGGCGGCCGTAGCGGGCGTCGCCAGCGGCCGCGGGCGGCCGCGATGCGGCATGCGCAGGCGTGCGAAACCGCCGGCCAGGCCCTGCGGCATCCAGGCGACGGCCAGGATGATGAATCCGCCCATCAGCAACTGCCAGTGCTTGGTCAGATCCTGGAACCATTCGGCCAGCAACACGAACGCAAAGGCGCCCACGACCGCGCCCGCCAGGCTGCCGAGCCCGCCCAGGATGATCATCAGGAGCGCGTTGCCCGACTGGTGCCAGGACACGAGCTCAGGGTTGACGTAGCCGTGCTGGGTGGCATAGAGGAAGCCGGCGAGCCCGGCCAGCGCGCCTCCGATGACGAAGCTCGCCAGTTTATAGGCGAAAGTGTTGTAGCCCGCGGCCCGCATGCGCGGCTCATTGTGCTTGATGCCCACGAGCGCGTGCCCCAGCCGAGAGCGGAGCACCAGCCCCAGGACGGCCAATGTCAGCACCAGCCCCGCCAGCGTGAACCAGTAGAACTGCGAGGATTGGTCGAGGTCGACCAGACCGCGGCCGGCCACCGCGAACGCCGGCTTGTTGTAGATGTAGGTGCCGTCGCTGCCGCCGAAAGCCTCCACGTCGTGGAATACGAAGTACACCAGCTGCCCGAAGGCCAGCGTGACCATGATGAAGTAGATGCCGCGCGTGCGCATGACCAGGAAGCCGATCAACAGCGCCAGCAGCGCCGCGCAGCCTATCGCCGCCAGGAGCAGCAGCCAGCCGTTGCCCGCTTCGTAGCGCGGCGTCAGCATGGCGACGGCATAGGCGGCCGCGCCGAAGTAGGCGGCATGACCCAGGCTGACCAGGCCGGTGTAGCCCACCAGCAATTGCAGGCTGACGGCGAAGATCGCCATGATCAGCACCTTGGTGCCGAGCTCGACGTGGAACGGCGTGCCGATCGGCTCAGGCAGCACCGGCAGCAAGGCCAGTACCGCCAGCGCCACAATCCAGGCAATAAGGGAAGAAGCTTTCATTCCGTATTCCAATGTTGTGCGAAGCCCACCCCCTCCGCGCTTCGCGCGTCCCCCTCAAGGGGGCGGCGCTGGAGGGAGGGCCCACCCCCTCCACGCTTCGCGCGCCCCCCTCAAGGGGGCGGCGCTGGCGGACCGGCAAAGCCGGATCCGCGGCGCCCTGGGTCTAGTGAGACTTTCTTAAATTGCTACACCGTGGCTGCCAGCGAAGCACCAGCGCCACAATCCAAAAAACCCGCCCTAGACCCAGGATGCGGTGGATCCGGCTCCGCCGGTCCACCCGCATCGCCCCCTGGGGGGCGCGCGAAGCGCGTAGGGGGGACATCAGGTACCTTGCTTGAACAGGCCTTCCGGCTTCCAAAGCAAGATGGCCGCCATCAGGACATAGATCAGCGCGCCGGCGGCCTGCTGCCAGAACACCTTGCCGAAGGTATCGACGAATCCGATCAGCAGCGAGGCCACCAGGGCGCCCTTGATCGAACCGATGCCGCCGATGACCACGACGACGAAACAGATGATCAGCACCGATCCTCCCATGCCCGGATACACCGACGAGACCGGCGCGGCGATCATGCCCGCCAGCACCGCGATGGCCACGCCCACCGCGAAGACAATGCGATACAGCAGCGAGATGTTGATGCCCAGAGACTGCACCATCTCGCGATTGGTCGCCCCGGCGCGCACCATCATGCCGAGCCGGGTCTTCTTGAGCGCCACGTACATCGCCACGGCCAGCAGCACGCACACGCCCGAAATAAACAGCCGATAGACGGGATAGGTCATGTCGTTGCCGATGGCGATGCCTCCCGAGAGCCAGCCTGGCACCGGCACCCCGTGCACGTCGTCGCCCACCATGATGCTGCGCATTTCCTCGAACACCAGGATCAGGCCGTAGGTCATCAGCACCTGCTGCAGGTGTTCGCGTTCGTACAGGAAACTGAAAAAACACCACTCCAGCACATAGCCGAACGCCACCGCCAATACCACTCCCAGGAGCAGCGCCAGCACGAAATTGCCTGTCATCGACGACAGGGTAAACGCCATGTAGGCGCCTATCATGTAGAAGCTGCCGTGCGCCAGGTTGATGACGCCCATGATCCCGAAGATCAGCGTCAACCCGCTGGCGATCAGGAACAGCAGCAGCCCGTACTGCACGCTGTTCAGGCACTGAATCAAAAAAGTCGTCAAATCCATCCCGCGCTCCCGTCAGACCGGCGCCGCCGGCCGACGCGTCGTTGCTCCATTCCACTCTTCCCCACGCCCCCGCGCAACGTGAGGGAAACCCCATCCAAGGCGTGCAGCAATGGGGAATCCCTGCCAGCCCGGTAGTCCTCCCAGGGCACAGCGGATCCGGCTCCGCCGGTCCGCCAGTGCCGCCCCCTGGGGGGCGCGCGTAAGCGCGTAGGGGGGATTACATTTTGCAGCCCCGAGCCGGGTCCGCCAGCGCCTTCACCGCCACGTTCACCACCTGGTTGGTCTTGTTCTCGACCTTGCGCAGGTAGATGTCCTGGACCGGGTTGTGGGCCTTGGACATCGTGAACGGGCCCCGCGGGCTGTCGATCTTGGCCTGTTCCATGCCCTTGACGACGGCGTCGCGCTTGCTGATGTCGCCGCCCGCCGCCTTCAGGCCGGCGTCCAGCAATTGCGCGGCGTCGTAGCCTTGCACGGCATAGACGTCGGGCTGCAGCTTGTAGGCCTTGGCATAGTCCGTACGGAACGCCTTGTCCTTGGGCAGCGTCAGGCCGTCGGCATAGTGCAGCGTGGTCAGCAGGCCCTCGGCGGCCGCGCCTTGCGCTTCCAGCGTGCCGTCGGTCAGGAAGCCGGCGCCATACAGCGGGATCTTGTCCTTCAGGCCAGCCGCGGCATAGTCCTTGACGAACTTGACCGCGCCGCCGCCGGCGAAGAAGACGTAGACCGCGTCGGGCTTGAGCGCGGCGATCTCAGTCAGGAGCGCCTGGAACTCGACGTTGGGGAAAGGCAGGTTCAGGTGCTTGATGACCTTGCCGCCCTTCGATTCGAAGCCTTCCTTGAAGCCGTTGGTCGATTCGTCGCCGGCGGCGTATTTCCAGCTCAGCGTGACGGCCGTCTTGTGCTTGAGCTGGGTTGCGGCCACCAGTCCCATGGCGTAGGCGGGCTGCCAGTTGCTGAACGAGGAGCGGAAGATGTTGGGCGCGCACAGGGGGCCCGTGACGTCGTCGGCGCCGGCGTTGGGAATGATCAGGAGCGTCTTGTTGTCCTTGGCGACCTTGGCCATGGCCATGGCCACGCCCGAGTGCACGGTGCCGACCAGCACGTCGACCTGGTCGCGCTTGACGAGTTTGTTGGCGTTGTCCGATGCCTTGGCCGGATCGGACTCGTCGTCCACCTTGAAGTATTCGATTTCACGCCCGGCCAGCTTGCCTCCCTGCTCCTGCACGTACAGCCGGAAGCCGTTCTCGATCGCGGTGCCCAGCGCGGAGTAGGTGCCGGTGTAGGGCAGCATCAGGCCGACCTTGACCTTGCCGGAGCCCTGTGCGGAGGCCGTCGACGCGAGGCACGACGCGGCGAACATGGCGGCGGCGAGGACGGTGAATTTGCGTTTTGAAACGTTCATCGCGAGTCTCCTGGTGGGCGGATGTACGGCATGGTTCGGGCCGCCCTGTTCTTGGTGGAAAAAGTCGATGCGCCCTGCGACTGCGCACCGCTGCAGACGTCCGGCGGCGTGCCGGACAGGGGTGCTACGTGTGGTGGCGCCGCATGAACGCCACGCATGCTTCGATCAGGCGCGCCGGCTGGTCGCGGTGCGGCGAATGGCCGCAATCCTCCAGCTTCAGCAATTCGGCGTGCGGGACCTCCTCGGCGATGCCGTCTATCTGGGCCATGGTGCCGTACTCGTCGTCGTAGCCCTGCACGGCAAGCACGGGACAGCGGATGTCGGGCAACAGCGCCTTGATATTCCAGCGCTTGAACTCGGGGTTGAGCCAGACGTCGTTCCAGCCCCAGAAAGCCGAGTCGGGGTCGGCATGGTAGCGGGCGAGCTTGCTGCGCAGGTCGGTGGTGACGTAGCCGTCGCGGGCCTGCTCGATACTGGCCAGGGTGACCGATTCCACGAACAGATGGGGCGCGGCGGCGATCAGCCCGCCAACGCGATCCGGGAAGGCCGCCGCATGCATGAGGGCGATCGAGCCGCCGTCGCTGTGGCCATAGAACCAGGGACGGTCGGTCCGCGTATCGTGGCCGATCGCCTCGAAGAAGGCGGGCAGGAAGTGGCGCGCCTGCCGGTGCATGAAATCGGTCGGCCATTTCTCGTGGCCCGGGCGCGGGCTCGATTGGCCATAGCCCCAGCGCGACAGGACCAGCCCGCGGCACCCGGCCGCCTCGCACAGCGCATAGGGGAAGTCCTTCCACATCGCCACCGAGCCCAGCCCTTCGTGCAGGAACACCAGCAGCGGCTGCTGCGTGCGCTGGGGGGCGATGAAGACATATTCGATGTCGTGGCGCTTGCCGTCCCACGATACGTCGGCAAAGCGGGTGGGATGTGCGTCGGCCAGGCCGGAGGCCGCGTAGGAGGCGGACCGGGCCAGACCGGCGCCGAGGGTCTCGCGGACATCCTCCCCAAGGGAGGGGGCGCGCCTTTCGGGCGGCCGTGCGGACGTGCTCATGCATGTACCCCCTGTGCAGCCTGGGCGGTTTCCTGCTCGCGCAGCCTGAATCGCTGAATCTTGCCGGTCGCGGTCTTGGGCAGGTCGCCGACGAATTCGATCTGGCGCGGATACTTGTGGGGCGCCAGGCGCGACTTCACGAACGCCTTCAGCTCGGCCGCCAGCGCATCGTCCGCCTGCTGCCCGGGCTTGACCACCACGTAGGCCTTGGTCTTGGTCAGGCCGTCGGTGTCGGCCACGCCTATCACGGCGGCTTCGAGCACGGCGGGGTGCTGCACCAGCGTGGCCTCGACCTCGAAGGGCGAGACGTACTGGCCGCTCACCTTGAGCATGTCGTCGCTGCGGCCGGCATAGGTGTAGTAGCCGTCGGCATCGCGGCTGTATTTGTCGCCGCTCTTGGTCCAGGCGCCCTGGAAGGTCTCGCGGCTCTTGTCGCGATTGTTCCAGTACATCAGCGCCGAGCTCGGGCCGCGGATGTAGAGGTCGCCGATTTCGCCCACGCCGACCGGCTTGCCGTCCTCGCCGCGCAGCTCCACTTCATAGCCCTCGACCGGCTTGCCGGTGGTGCCGTAGCGCACGTCGCCGGCGCGGTTGGAAATGAAGATGTGCAGCATCTCGGTGGAGCCGATGCCGTCGATGATCTCGCAGCCGAAGTGCGCCGTGAAGCGTTCGCCGATCTCCTGCGGCAGCGCTTCGCCGGCCGAGGAGCACAAGCGCAGCGCGACATCGGCCCGCGCCGGCAGCGCGGGGCTGGCGAGCATGCCGGCATAGCCGGTGGGGGCGCCGCAGAAGATGGTCGGGCGCAACCGGGTCAGCCGCGCGAAACAGGCTTCCGGCGTGGGACGCTCGGCCATCAGCACGACCGAGGCGCCGACGCTGAGCGGGAAGGTCAGCGCATTGCCCAACCCATAGGCGAAGAAGAGCTTGGCTGCCGAGAATACCGTGTCGCTTTCGCACATGCCCAGGACCGGCTTGGCGTAGAGCTCGGCGGTCCAATAGGGATTGGCGTGGGTGTGCACGGTGCCCTTGGGCTTGCCGGTGGAGCCCGACGAGTACAGCCAGAAAGCGGGCTCGTCCGCGAGCGTCGCCGCCGGGGCCGCCAAGGGCTCGCGCCCTGCCAGCCACTCGTCGAAGTCCAGGGTGCCGCCCAGGTCGGCGTCGGCGCCGTCGCGCGACACGATGATGTGCTGCACGCAGTGCCGGCACGTGCCGAGCGCGGCCGAGACCTTGGCCAGGAGGGCGCGCGAAACCAGTACCGCGCGAGCGCGGCTGTGTTCGAGCATGTAGGCGTAGTCGGCAGGCGTGAGCAGCGTATTGACCGCCACCGGCACGACGCCCGCATAGAGCGCCCCCAGGAAGGTGACGGGCCAGTCGGTGCAGTCGTTCATCAACAGCAGCACGCGATCCTCGGGCCGGATGCCCAGGCCCAGCAGGGCGGCGGCGGCGCGGCGGACCTTCTCGTCGAGTTCGCCGTAGGTCAATCGGCCGCGGTCGTCGATGTAGGCGGTCTTGGCGGCGCGGTCCGCATTGATCGCCAGCAGGTGGCCGGCGAAATTGAAATCCGCCGGCGGGGCGGCACAATCGGCAGGCATGGTCGTCTCCTCGTTCATCCAATCAGTGCTTGGCTCCCGGCGGCCTCTTGGCGGACCTTGCGCCGGATGCGCTCCAGATCTTGCCTCGCGGCGCTAGGCGCCGCCGCTCGGGTTCAGCCCGTCCAGCACGGCGCCGGCGCCCTGGATCGCGGCGCGGCGGTGGTAGAACTGGAGCGCCCGCAGGCCCCCCAGCTCTTCGCCGCCGCCGGCCCTGCCTGGACCCCCGTGCAGCGACATGGGCATGACATTGCCGTGGCCGCTGTGCGTGGCGCCCACCTCGGGGGTGACCACGTGCAGGCGGCCGTGGCTATCGGCCAGGTCCAGGGCGGTCCGCGCGGCGAGCCCGGCATCGCCGGTGTAGAGCGATGCCACCAGCGAACCCTGCCCCAGCCGTACCTGGCGCATCGCGTCCGGCAGGTCACCGTAGGGCAGCAGCGTGGCCACCGGCCCGAACACTTCGACATCGTGGACGGCGCTTGCAGTGCCGTCCGCCGCGCCGAGCAAGGTGGGCCCGACGCAGGCGGCCACCGCCGGGTCGGCATCCACCAAGGGCGTCGCCGCGCCGTCGTGGAGCACCTCGGCATGGCGGCGCAGTTCGGCGATGCCGGCGCGCACGCTTTCCCATTGTTGGCGGCTGGCGAGGGCGCCCATCCGCACCGCCTCGTTGCGCGGGTTGCCGACCGTGACCTGGGCAAGCCGCGCGGCAATGGCCTGGCCGGCCGCGGCGTAGCTGGCGGCCGGCACGAAGACGCGCCGGATGGCCGTGCACTTCTGGCCCGACTTGACCGTCATCTCGCGCACGACCTCGTCGACCAGCAGGTCGAACGCGGGCGAGCCGGGCTGCGCATCGGGGAGCAGCAGGGCGCTGTTGAGGCTGTCGGCCTCGATATTCACGCGCACCGAGCGCCGGACGACGGCGTCGTGCGAACGGATCGTGGCGGCAGTATCGGCCGAGCCCGTGAACGACACCACATCGAAGGGCTGCAGCGGCGAGAGCAGGCCCTGGGCGCTGCCGCAGACGATGGACAGGGCGCCGGACGGGAGGACGCCGGCGGCGATCACGTCGGCCACCATGGCTTGCGCCAGCCACGCCGTGGCGGTGGCCGGCTTGGCGATGACCGGCACGCCCGAGAGCAGCGCCGGCGCGGCTTTTTCCCACAGGCCCCAGGCCGGGAAATTGAAGGCGTTGATGAAAAGGGCGAGGCCGCGGGTGGGCACCAGCACGTGCCGGCTGCGGAATGAACCGTCCTTGGCCAGCGGGACGGCCTCGCCATCGACCATCCAGCGGGCATCGCCCAGCGCCGCGCCCCACCGGGCGTACTGGCCCAGGGTGAACAGGGCGCCGTCTATGTCGACGGCGGAATCGCGCCGGGTGGTGCCGGAGTTGGCCAGCGCGATGTCGAAGTAGCGGTCGCGGTTGGCCTTGAGCACGTCGGCCACCGCGGCCAGCAGGCCGGCTCGCTGGGCGTAGGTCAGCGCGCGCAGGGCGGCGCCGCCTTGCTCGCGAGCGTGGGCATAAGCGGCCTCCAGGTCCAGGCCGGCGCTGGAGACGCGCGCCAGCTCGGTACCCAATACCGGGTCGAGCAGCGGCGTGCCCGGCCCGGTGCCTGCCTGCCAACGGCCGGCGACATAGTTAGGTAGCAATTCGCTCATGATCGGGTGAACTCGATGGCGCCCTCGGGCAGCAGATAAAGGACCAGTGCACGTCCCCCCGCCACGGTGGGACGGTGGGCGCTGCCGGGCGGATAGACCTTCCAGCCCGCCGGGGTGCCATCGAAGCGGGCATCCGGGGTCTGGGGCATGACCATGTCGATCTCGCCGTTCGGGTGCACGTGATGCGGGCCGGCCAAATCGGCCATGTCGACCACGTCGACCGAAAAGCCGGCGGATTCGGGGCCGGGCTTGACGATGCGTCCATAGCGCACCCCGCCTGCTTCGCGGTTGCAGAGCCAGCCCTCGCGCACGCCGGTCTCACAGGCGCGGGTCATGTCCCGGAACCAGTCCGAGCCGGGACCGTGGTGCCGGTTGAGGTAGTCTTCGAGCGTGCCGTCCACGGGGCGGCCGGCAATGGACTGCGTTATCGTCCGGACCAGGGATTCAAATGAATCGCGCATGAATTCGTCTCCTCAGGCATACTGGATTTCATGTTGTGTGATCACGGTTCATGAAGTATCGTGCATGTCTGCGTGTCGAGACAATACGCGGCATGGTCGGGTCATGTCAAAAAGAAAACTGCATCCTGCGGGTAAATCCCAGGGGCGCGCATCATCTTGCGAGTGAGTTTCGATGAAAGAAGAGGCGGTTTCCGAAGCAGGCCGCGTCGCCGCCAACGACGCGCCGGCCAAAGAGCCTTTCCTGGTCACCCTGGGCGAACGCATCCGTACGCTGCGGGCGCGGCGCGGCCTGACGCGCAAGGCCACGGCCTCGGCGGCAGGCATTTCCGAGCGCCATCTCGCCAACCTCGAGCTGGGTACGGGCAACGCATCCATCCTCATCCTGCAGCAGGTGGCCCAGGCCCTGCAGTGTTCGCTGGCGGAAATCCTGGGCGACGTCACCACCACGAGCCCCGAATGGCTGCTGATACGCGAATTGCTGGAGGGAAGGTCCGAAGCCGACCTGCACCGTGCCCGCAATGCGCTGACCGAGATGTTCGGCTCGCGCCGTGACAGCAGTTCGCGCCTGTCGCGCATCGCGCTGGTGGGGTTGCGCGGCGCCGGCAAGTCCACCCTGGGCCGGATGCTGGCCGAGGACCTGGGCTATACCTTCATCGAGCTCAGCCGGGAAATCGAAAAGGTGGCCGGCTGCAGCATCGTCGAAATCCATTCCCTCTACGGGGCCAACGCCTACCGGCGCTACGAGCGGCGCGCGCTCGAAGAGACCGTGCAGATCCATCCCGAGGTCGTGATCGCCACGCCGGGCGGGCTCGTGTCAGACGTTTCGACCTTCAACCTGCTGCTCACCCATTGCTACACGATCTGGCTGCAGGCCGATCCCGAGGACCACATGCGCCGCGTCGTGGCCCAGGGCGATTTCCGTCCGATGTCGGGCAGCCGCGAGGCGATGGAGGACCTCAAGCGCATTCTGTCCGGCCGCGCCGCGTTCTACGCCAAGGCCGACGCCCGCTACAACACCAGTGGCCATTCTCTGGACGAGGCCTTCGCGGGCCTGCGCACCCTGGTACGCAATGCGGCGGGGTTGATGGATTGGAGTATGTGATGGAGCCCCCCCTACGCGCTGACGCGCGCCCCCCAGGGGGCGGCACTGGCGGACCGGCGGAGCCGGATCCGCTGTGCCCTGGGGGGTAGAGCTAGGCTGTTGTGGGGCGGCGTTCTTGGGGCGCCGTTTTTTCGTGCTGGCTTCCGGCGGGGGGGCTTGTCCCGTTTTGTTTTGAGATGGCGCGTGGTAAGAAGGGAGCGGGCCGCTCAGGGTTGATCCTGAGTGGATGGCTATTGACGCACCTGTTTTCATGAACTATCGTTCATAAAACAGTTGGGTAATGCATTAATTTGCATAACGCGTCGAGGAGATGTCATGAACGCTGCCGTTTTGGCCGATCAGGCCCCGGGCAAGGTGGATTACCGCACCGATCCCTCCCAGTACCGGCACTGGAAGCTGAGTTTCGATGGCCCGGTCGCCACTCTTGGCATGGACATCGCCGAGGACGGCGGTTTGCGGCCCGGGTACAAGCTCAAGCTCAATTCCTATGACCTGGGCGTCGACATCGAGCTGCACGATGCGCTGAACCGCATCCGCTTCGAGCATCCCGAAGTGCGCACGGTGGTCGTCACCAGCATGAAAGAGCGCATCTTCTGTTCCGGCGCGAATATCTTCATGCTGGGGTTGTCCTCCCACGCGTGGAAGGTGAACTTCTGCAAGTTCACCAACGAGACCCGCAACGGCATCGAGGATTCCAGCCGCCATTCCGGCCTGAAATTCCTCGCCGCCATCAACGGCGCCTGCGCCGGTGGCGGCTATGAGCTGGCGCTGGCGTGCGACGACCTCGTGCTGATCGATGACAAGTCCTCCTCGGTCTCGCTGCCCGAGGTGCCGCTGCTGGGCGTGCTGCCTGGCACCGGCGGCCTGACCCGGGTAACCGACAAGCGCCACGTGCGCCACGATCTCGCCGACATCTTCTGCACCACCAGCGAAGGCGTGCGCGGCCAGCGCGCGGTGGAATGGCGCCTGGTCGATTGCGCGCCCAAGCCCTCGCAGTTCGCCCAAGTGGTCCAGGAGCGCGCGCGGCGCCTGGCCGAGGGCAGCGATCGCCCGGCCGACGGCAAGGGCATTGCGCTCGTGCGGATCGAGCGGACGGAAGAGGCCGACGCGGTGCGCTACCGCCACGTGGAAATCCGGATCGATCGCGCCAACCGCAGCGCCGTCTTCACCGTCAAGGCGCCCGATGCCGCGCAGCCGGAAGACCTGGACGGTATCGTCACCGCCGGCGCCGCATGGTGGCCGATGGCGATGGCCCGCGAATTGGACGATGCGATCCTGCACATGCGGACCAACGAACTGGACATCGGCACCTGGATCTTCAAGACCGAGGGCGATGCCGGCCGCGTGCTGGCCTGCGACGCCGCATTGCGGCGCCACGCCGGGCACTGGTTCGTGCGTGAAGTCACGGGCCTCCTGCGTCGAACGCTGGCGCGGCTGGACGTGTCCTCGCGGACCTTGTTCGTGCTCGTCGAGCCCGGTTCGTGCTTTGCCGGCACGCTGGCCGAACTGGCTTTCGCCGCCGACCGCACTTATATGCTGGCCCTGCCGGACGAGCCCGAGCGCGCGCCCCGGCTGACGCTGTCCGAACTCAACTTCGGCTCTTATCCGATGGTCAACGGGCAATCGCGCCTGGCGCGCCGGTTCTATGAAGAGACCGAGCCGCTGGAGGCCGCGCGCGCGCAGGTCGGCAAGGCGCTCGACGCCGACGCGGCCTACGGCCTGGGCCTGGTCACCGCGGCGCCCGACGATATCGACTGGAACGACGAAATCCGCCTGGCGATCGAGGAACGCGCCGCCATGTCGCCCGACGCGCTGACCGGGCTGGAGGCCAACCTGCGCTTCGCCGGCAAGGAAACCATGGAGACCCGGGTTTTCGGCCGCCTGAGCGCATGGCAGAACTGGATCTTCAACCGTCCGAACGCGGTGGGAGAAAAGGGCGCTTTGAAGGTGTACGGCAAAGGCGAGAAAGCCGCCTTCGATCTGAACCGAGTCTAACCATCGCAGTCCGCACCACGGAGTCGAGACATGTCGAGCATCAACTACAGCGAGAAGATCCCCAACAACGTCAACCTGTCGGAAGACCGCACCCTGCAGCGCGCACTGGAGCAGTGGCAGCCGAACTTCCTGAGCTGGTGGGGCGACGTGGGGCCGGAAGGCAGCACCAACTACGACGTCTACCTGCGCACGGCCATCAGCGTCGATCCCCAGGGTTGGGCCCAGTTCGGCCACGTGAAGATGCCGGACTACCGCTGGGGCATCTTCCTGAATCCGGCCGAAAAAGACCGCAAGATCCACTTCGGCGACCACATGGGCGAGCCCGCCTGGCAGGAGGTGCCGGGCGAGCATCGCGCGAACCTGCGCCGCATCATCGTCACCCAGGGCGATACGGAGCCCGCGTCGGTCGAGCAGCAGCGTCACCTGGGCTTGACCGCGCCGTCGATGTACGACCTGCGCAACCTGTTCCAGGTCAACGTCGAGGAAGGGCGCCACCTGTGGGCCATGGTCTACCTGCTGCACCGCTACTTCGGCCGGGACGGACGCGAAGAGGCCGAGGCGCTGCTCGACCGCCGCTCCGGCGACGAGGACAATCCTCGCATCCTGGGCGCCTTCAACGAGAGGACGCCGGACTGGCTGTCCTTCTTCATGTTCACCTATTTCACCGATCGCGACGGCAAGTTCCAGCTGAGCGCGCTGGCCGAGTCGGGGTTCGATCCGCTCGCCCGCACCACCAAGTTCATGCTGACCGAGGAAGCCCACCACATGTTCGTCGGCGAATCGGGCGTCTCGCGCGTGATCCAGCGTACCTGCGAGGTCATGAACCAGCTCAAGACCGATGATCCCGCGCGCATCCGCGCCGCCGGGGTGATCGACTTCGGCACCATCCAGCGCTACCTGAACTTCCACTACAGCGTGACGATCGACCTCTTCGGCGCCGACGAATCGTCCAACGCGGCGGCCTTCTACAGCTCCGGCCTGAAGGGGCGCTACGAGGAAGGCAAGCGCACGGACGATCATCGGCTGCGCAACGAGAACTACAAGGTGCTGGAGGTGCGCGACGGCAAGCTGGTCGAAAAAGACGTGCCCATGCTCAACGGCCTGAACGAGGTCCTGCGCGACGACTACATCAAGGACTCGATGGCGGGCGTGGGCCGCTGGAACAAGGTGATCGAGAAGGCGGGCATTCCCGTGCGCCTGACCGTCCCGCACAAGGCCTTCAATCGCCAGATCGGTTCGCTGTCCGGCGTGCGCGTCTCGCCCGAGGGGCAGGTCGTGTCGCAGGCGGAATGGGACGCGAAGAAAGACGACTGGCTGCCTACGGCCGAGGACCGCGCCTTCGTCGCTTCGCTCATGGGCCGCGTGGTCGAACCCGGCAAGTTCGCCAACTGGATCGCGCCGCCCGTCATGGGCATCAATCGCCAGCCGGTGGACTTCGAGTACATCCGGTTCAACTGAGCAGCGGCTTCATCATGGATACGCCAGTTCAAACGGTCGTCATCAAGCAGCACCTGATCGACCCGGAAATCTGCATACGCTGCAACACCTGCGAAGCGACGTGCCCGGTCGGCGCCATCACGCACGACGACAGCAACTACGTCGTGCGGGCCGACGTGTGCAACGGGTGCATGGCCTGTGTGCCGCCGTGCCCCACCGGCGCGATCGACAACTGGCGGTCCGTGCCCAAGGCTGCGGCCTACGGCATCGAAGAGCAGTTCACCTGGGACACGCTGCCCGACGAGCTGACTCCCGAGCAGCTCGCGGCGGCCGGCGCCGAAGCGATCGACGAGCTGCCGGCCACGGCCGAAGCCGAGCCGGCCGCCGGTGCGCCGGATGACGCCTCCGCCGGCGAGGCGCCGTTCAACTCCGCGGCCTACGGCGCCACCACGCCGCCGTGGTCCGCCGCCCATGCCTATACGAACCTCTACGGACCCCGCAATCCGATCACCGCCACGGTGGTCGGCAACGTGCGGGTCAACGAGCCAGGTACCCAGAACGAGACGCATCACATCGTGCTCGATTTCGGCTCCATGCCGTTCCCGGTGCTGGAGGGCCAGTCCATAGGCATCGTGCCGCCCGGCGCCGACGCCCAGGGGCGCGCGCACCACGCGCGCCAGTACTCCATCGCCAGTCCGCGCAACGGCGAGCGGCCCGGCTACAACAACGTGTCGCTGACGGTCAAGCGGGTGACCGCCGACCACCAGGGCAACCCGGTGCAGGGGCTTTGCTCCAACTACGTGTGCGACCTCAAGGTGGGCGACAAGGTCCAGGTCATCGGGCCGTTCGGCGCATCTTTCCTGATGCCCAATCATCCGCGATCGCACATCGTCATGATCTGTACCGGCACCGGCAGCGCGCCGATGCGGGCGATGACCGAATGGCGCCGCAGGCTGCGCGGCAAGGGCCGTTTCGAAGGCGGCAAGCTGATGCTCTTCTTCGGCGCGCGCACGAAGGAAGAACTGCCGTATTTCGGCCCGCTGATGAGCCTGCCCAAGGATTTCATCGATATCAATCTCGCGTTCTCGCGGGCGCCCGGCGCGCCCAAGCGCTACGTTCAGGACCTGATGCGCGAACGCGCGGCCGACCTGGTCGAACTGCTGCAGGACGCCAACGCCCATTTCTACGTGTGCGGCCTCAAGAGCATGGAGGAGGGCGTCGTCCTCGCACTGCGCGACGTGGCGCTGCAGGCCGGCCTGAACTGGGAGGCGATCGCCGCCGCGCTCAAGCGCGAAGGACGCCTGCATCTGGAAACCTACTGAAGCATCGCAACATGGAAACCCTGCAGATAACGAAAAACGAAGCGGGCGTGGTGCGGGTGGAGATGGCACGGCCCGAGGTCTTCAACGCTTTCGATGAGCGGATGATCGGCGAGCTGGCGCAAGCCTTCACCGAGCTCGGGGCGGACCCGGCGGCCCGGGTCATCGTCCTGTCCGGACGCGGCAAGGCCTTCAGCGCGGGCGCGGATCTGCAGTGGATGCAGCGCGCCAGCCAGGCGAGCGAAGAATGGAACCTGGAGGATGCGCGCCGCTTCGCGGCGATGCTCGACGCCATCGCCTCCTGTCCCAGGCCGACCATTGCGCGCGTGCACGGCGTGGCGCTGGGGGGCGGCGTGGGACTGGCCTGCGCCTGCGACATGGCAGTGGCCAGCGGCGACGCGCGCTTTGCCGCCAGCGAGGCCCGCTTCGGGATTCTTCCCGCTGTCATCAGCCCCTATCTCGTCAACGCGGTCGGCAAGCGCCACGCTTTGCGACTGGCATTGACCGCCTCGCGCATCGACGCCCAGGCGGCCCTGCAGATGGGCCTGGTACAGCATGTGGTGGAAGCGGCGGAGCTGGATGCCGCCGTCGACGCCATCGTGGCCGACCTGCTGGCCAACGGTCCCCAGGCCCTGGCCGAGATCAAGACCCTGTTCCGGCAATTGGAAGTCGGCCCCGTCACTTCCGACGTCCGCGAGCTCACCGCCCGCACCATCAGCCGCGTGCGCGGCACCGGCGAAGCGCGCGAAGGCTTCGCCGCATTTCTCGAGAAGCGCCCCGCGGCCTGGAACCGGTCGTAGGCGGGGCGTCAGCTCAGCTCCCGCCATGCCGGCGCTCGCCTTGCCCCGCGGCGCATCGCCATCCAGGACGGGATGGCGCGCGCCTCCTCCCAATCAGGAACGGCCACCATCGAAGGAGACTTCCCATGCCCCGCCAATTGAGCGTAGACACGCCCGACTTCCACATCGACATCGGCGACGATGGTGTCGCCGAACTGGTGCTGGGCAAGCCCGGCGGCATGCCCGTCCTGGCCGCCCAGGGCCATGCCGAACTGGCGCGCATCTGGTCCCGCCTCGGCCGTGAACCCGGCGTGCGTTGCGTCCTCGTGCGCAGCGAAGGCAAAGGCTTCTGCGCCGGCGGCCACATGGACGTCGTGCAGGGCATGCTGGAACGCGAAAGCGAGCGGCTGCGCGTCATGCAGGAAGCGCGCGACATCGTCCAGGGCATGATCGACTGCGATCTCCCCATCGTCTCGGCCATCAACGGCGCGGCCGTGGGCGCCGGAGCGGCGCTCGCTCTGCTGGCCGACGTCTCCATCGCGGCACGCGGCGCGAAGCTGATCGACGGCCATACCAAGCTGGGCGTGGCGGCCGGGGACCACGCCGCCATCATCTGGCCGCTGCTTTGCGGCATGGCCAAGGCCAAGTACCATTTGCTGACCTGCGCGCCGCTCGATGGCGAAGCCGCCGAACGCATAGGGCTGGTCAGCCTGTGCGTGGACGATGCCGAGCTGCTGTCCACGGCGCGCGGCATCGCCGCGCAACTCGCGGCGGGCAGCCCCACCGCCCTGGCCTGGACCAAGCGCAGCCTCAATCACTGGCTGCGCGCCGCCTGGCCGGCGTTCGAGCATTCGCTTGCCATGGAGATCATGGGGTTCGCGGGCGCGGATGCGCGCGAAGGGCTGGCGGCATTGAGCGAGAAGCGCGCGCCCCGTTTCGGCGCGTGACGGACGGCAGGCGCATGGCGCCAACGACAAGGAGAACGATGCAATGAGGTTTGCCGATTTCCAGCCCGGCATGATCATCGAAGCCGGCCCCCGGCGGATCGAGGAAGCGGAGATGCTGGCCTTCGCGCGCAGCTACGACCCGCAATGGTTTCATGTGGACAAGGAAGCCGCCGGCGGCGGACGCTTCGGCGCGCTGATCGGCAGCGGATGGCAGACCTGCGGCATCGCGATGGAATTGGCCGTGCGGGCCGCGCTGCACGATTCCGAGTCGTTCGCGTCGCCCGGCGTGGAGCAGGTGCGCTGGCCCAACCCCGTGTACGCCGGAGACGAGCTGCGCTTGCGGGCGGAGGTGCTGGAAGTCAGGACCTCGCGCAGCCGGCCCGAGCTGGGCGTGCTGCGCTGGCGATGGCATTTGCTGAACCAGGACGGCAGGGAGGTCCTGGAGTTGACGGCCACCAGTCTTTTCGACTTGCGGCCTCGAACTTAGGATCCGGGCTTCCAGGGGCGGCGGGTCTTCGGTCCTCGCGAGATCGCGCGCGGGTGGCTACTTGCGCACGTGGAGCTGCACGGGCTTGGTTTCGCCGGGACCGCAGGTCCCGCACGTATCGCAGCCGCTGCCGCATCCGGCGTCAGGCGTGGCCGAGCCCAGCTTCCTGCCGAACGCCCGCAGCCAGGCCGCCTGGCCCGGACGATCCAGGCGGCGCGCCAGCCAGGACTGCAGGCGCATGCGCGTCTTGGGCGCGAACCGGCCGAAGGCCTTGATCGCGCACGCGGCGACGATCACCGCCACCAGGGCGACTTCGAACAGGGAATAGGCGCTCATGAAAGCCTCCCGGGAAATCAGGTCAGCATCCTCGTCACCTGGTAGGTGATGAACGATGCGATGTAGGCGAGCCCGAACAGGTAGCCCGCGGCCAGCGCCACTACCTTCCAGGAATTGGTCTCGCGCCGGATCACCGCCAGCGTGGACAGGCACTGGGGCGCGAAAATGAACCAGGCAAGCAGCGAGAACGCAGTGGCCAGCGGCCATTGGGCCGCGATCAGCGGCGTGAGCATGGTCGAGGCGGCCTCGTCGTCCGCTGCCGACAGGGCGTACACCGTCGCCAGCGCGCCCACGGCGACCTCGCGCGCCGCCAGGCCAGGAATCAGCGCGATGGAGATCTGCCAGTTGAAGCCGATGGGCGCGAAGACGGTCTGCAGGGCCTCGCCGATGCGGCCCGCGAAGCTGTATTCGATGGCGGGGCCGGTGGCGCCCGCGGGCGGCGACGGAAAGCTGGACAGGAACCAGATCAGCACCGTCAGCGCCATGATGATGCCGCCCACGCGCGCCAGGAAGATGCGGGCCCGTTCGACCAGCCCGGTGGCCACGTCGCGCAGGTGGGGAATGCGGTAGGAGGGCAGCTCCAGCAGCAGCGAGTGTTCGGTGGTGTCCCGACGCAGCAGCTTCATGACCCAGGCCACGGCGAGCGCGCTGACGATGCCCGCCACGTACAGCACGAACAGCGTGACGCCCTGCAGATTGAAGACGCCGAGCACCGTCCGGCTGGGGACGAAGGCGCCGATGAGCAGCGTATAGACGGGCAGGCGTGCCGAGCAGGTCATCAGCGGCGCCACCAGGATGGTCGCCAGCCGGTCGCGCGGATCCTGGATGGTGCGGGTGGCCATGATGCCGGGAATCGCGCAGGCGAAGCTCGACAGGAGCGGAATGAAGGAGCGCCCGGTCAGGCCGGCGCCCACCATCATTTTGTCGAGCAGGAAGGCGGCGCGCGGCAGATAGCCCGACTCCTCCAGCAGGAGGATGAAGAAGAACAGGAACAGGATCTGCGGCAGGAACACCAGGACGCTGCCGGCGCCGGCGATGATGCCGTCGACCAGCAGGCTGTTGAGCATGCCTTCGGGCAGCGCCTCGCCTACCCATGCGCCCAGGGCGCCGACGGACGACTCGATCAGTTCCATCAGCGGCTCGGCCCACGAGAACACCGCCTGGAACATCAGGAACATGACCGCGGCCAGCGTCACCAGGCCCAGCACCGGGTGCAGCACCCAGCGGTCGATGGCATCGTCGACCGCCGCGGTGCGGCGCGGCATCGATACGGCCTCGCGCAGCAGCCGGTTGACTTCCTGGTGCAGATCGGCATCGGGCGCCGGCCCGGGCGCCACGGCCGGCACGCCGCCGTCGAGGCGGGAAAGGAGCTGCGCAGCGCCGTCGCGCCGGATGGCGACCGTCTCGACGATGGGGATGCCCAGCGCGTTCTGGAGCTTGTCGCGGTCGATGTGGATGCCGCGGCGGGCCGCCGCGTCGACCATGTTCAGCGCCATCACCATGGGCAGCCCCAGGCGCTGGAGTTCGAGCACGAAGTGCAGATGCAGGCGCAGGTTGGTGGCGTCCACCACCGCCACCAGCAGGTCCGGCTTCTGTTCGCCCGCCAGGGTGCCCATGCAGACGTCGCGGGTGATGGCTTCGTCGGGGCTGGTGGCGTGCAGGCTGTACGCCCCCGGCAGGTCGAGCACGCTGACCTGCAGGCCCGACTGCGTGACGAACCGGCCTTCCTTGCGTTCGACGGTGACGCCCGCATAGTTGGCGACCTTCTGGCGGCTGCCCGTCAGCAGGTTGAACAGTGCGGTCTTCCCGCAGTTGGGGTTGCCCACCAGGGCAACGCGCAGATTCGACAAGGTAGTGGCGGACATGGGATCAGGAAGCGAGCGGTTCCACCACGACCCGCGCGGCCTCGGAGCGGCGCAGGGCGAAACGGGTAAAACCTATCTGGATCAGCAGGGGATCGGCGCCGATCGGGCCGCGCGCGACGATACGTACGCGTTCGCCCGCGACGAACCCGAGGTCGCGCAGGCGGACGGCGATGGGATCGGTCGGGAGGGCGTCTTCGACGGCGTTGACGGCGGCTTCATGGCCAAAAGGTAGCTCGGAGAGGCGGATAGCCATGGTGCTCGGTCGGCAGAAGAAAATGAAAACGATTACCAATTATAAAAGTTTTGCACCGTTCAGGGGCAAATGGCGAGGGAGCGAAGGGGAATTGCGCGTCCGGCCCCGCAGCGGCACGCGCCAGGGCGTAAGGAAATGCTACGCCCGCGGAATTTGGCGCGGCGGCGCGGCAGAGCATCGGTTATCTTGATGCCGTTACATCATCCAAGGGGGAAGACATGAAAGCATCCGTGGTGGTCGGGCTGTTGCTCATCGTGCTGGGCGTGGTGGCCCTGGGTTACCGCACTTTCTCGTACACGTCGGAAGAAACGCTGCTCAAGGTCGGCCCGGTCGAGGCCACGGCCGATACCAGGAAAACCGTGGCCATTCCGGTATGGGCCGGCGTTGCCGCCATCGTGGTAGGCGCGGCCGTCATCGTGCTGGGACGCCGCCGCTGATCGGGCTTCTTCCGGCCGGTTTCCGGTCTGTGCGAGGCTCCTTTAGGAGGAACAGGCCCTAGACGTCCGCGGTTTCGGGCCGCGGGCTTTCGCGGGCCGGCTGGGGCGCCGGCCGCGGCGCCAGCGCCGACGGCAGAGCTGGCAATTCCAGCGGCCGCCGGCGCTTGGTCTTGGCCGGCACCGGTTCGCCCGCGTCGGTCAGGTGCGTCCAGTAGATCAGGTGCAGCTGACCGTGCTCGTCCTCCACCAGGGCCGAGAGGCTTTCCACCCAATCGCCGTCGTTGCAGTAGAGCACGCCGTCCACTTGCCGGATCTCCGGCTTGTGGATGTGTCCGCACACGACGCCGTCGTATCCCTGCCGCCTGGCCTCGTTGACGAGGACTTCCTCGAAATTGGTGATGAAGGAGACCGCGTTCTTGACCTTGTGCTTCAGGTACTGCGAGAGCGACCAATAGTGCAGCCCCATGCGGCGACGCACGCGGTTGAAGTGCAGATTGAGCCAGAGCGCGAAGGTATAGAGCGTGTCTCCCAGGTGGGCGAGCCACTTGCTGTGCTGGATGACGCCGTCGAACTGGTCGCCGTGCGTGACCCACAGCCGCTTGCCGTCGGCGGTCACGTGCACGGCGTCCTCCTGGACCTGGATGTCGCCGAAGGCGTAGCCGATGAACTGCCGCGCGAACTCGTCATGGTTGCCCGGTATGAAGACGACGCGGGTACCTTTGCGCGCCTTGCGCAGCACCTTCTGCACGACGTCGTTGTGAGCCTGCGGCCAGCTCCAGTTCTTGCGCAGCTGCCAGCCGTCGATGATGTCGCCGACCAGATACAGGGTCTCGGCTTCGTTGTGCTTGAGGAAGTCCAGCAAATGCCTGGCGTTGCAGCCAGCGGTTCCCAGATGCAGATCCGAGATCCAGATGGTGCGCCATTGGGTAGGGGGCGAGGTCGTCACGCTGGCAGGGAGGATGTTTCCATAACATGAATGGAAACATGGCGCGATGACGTGTTTGTGACGGCGCCCGGGCCGTCGTCAGGCCGCGTCGCTTTTCGCCGACGAGGGGTGCGGGTGCAGTTGCTCGAGGCGCTCTTCGAGGAAGGCGCGTACCGCGGGATCGTGCACCAGCGCCATGTGGGCCACGCGGCTCACCACCAGCGTGGCGGCGGCGCCCGGCAGCAGCGCCCGGCCGACCGGGCAGACGATGTTGTCGTGATGCGACGCGATGCAGGTGCAGCGATCGGCCACGTCCGGCCGTTCGGCGGCGCACAGCGCCGCGAGCCAGGGGTTGTCGGGCACCATCTGGGTGGCGCACACGCCGCGCCCGAAGCGCGCATGCCAGGTGCCGCGGTGCGGCGTGCCGATGGTGACGACGTGGCCGATGGGCGCGTCGGGCGCATGACGCAGCGCGGCCCGCGCCGCAAGGCCGCCCATGCTGTGGGCGATGACGGTAATCCGTGGGCATCCCGTGCGTGCCGCCAGCGCCCCGGCCTCGGCGGCGACCAGCCTGCCGAAATCGTCGATACCCGCCCGGGGCGGTTCCAGGTCGAGCGCGGCCACGGCCCATCCGCGCGCCGCCAGCCACGTATCCAGGTTGCGCCAGATGCCGCGGTTGCATCCGTAGCCATGCACCAGCAGCACCGCGCCCCGCGGGTGCGCAGGCAGGCGGGCAGGCCAGCGGTGGCGCCACGGGATGTCCACGTACATGTTGCGCATCGACAAGAGGATCTCGGCCGGCATGGCCGCGAGCCACCCGGGCGGGGCGGGTTCGCCGGAGCGATCGGTGCACGCCTTGGCCAATCCGAAGCCGGCTGCGACGATGGCGGCGTGGACCAGCGCCGCGATGGCGAGGCTGGCGGCGAGCGCCGCGGGCCATGGCAGCCACGCCGACAGCGCCCACGCGGTCAGCCCGACCAGGATCGCCACTGCAAGCGTGAAGCCGCGCATGCCCCGCGCCATCATGCGGGTGCGCCTCCCGGCGCGCCTCGTCCGGCGGCGCATCGCTGCAGTTCCGCGGCCTGGGCGCGCACGCGCGGGTCGGAGGCCTGCGCGAAGAAGGCGCCTGCCTTGGCGAGGAAGGCGGGGGTGGCCGTCTCGGGCAGGCGTGCCAGCCATGGCAGCGCGGATTCGATGTCGCCGCGTTCGATCAGGAGCCGCGCGTAGTTGAACTGGCCGCGGAAGTCTCCGCCTTGCGCGGCGCGGCGGTAGTGGTCGAAGGCCAGGTCTTTGTCCACGGGCACGACCCAGCCGTCTTCATGGAAGCCGCCGAGGATGTTGATGGATTTCGCATGGCCGAGGGCGGCTGCGCGTTCGAACCATTCCAGGGCCTGGGCGCGATCGGCCGGCACGCCTTCGCCAAGGGCCAGCGCCGTGGCGTAGTTGTACATGCCCCAGTCCAGTCCCTGTTGCGCCGCGAGCCGGTACCAGTAGGCGGCCAGGACGAGGTTGGCGGGCACGCCCCAGCCGTGGCGATGGCATTGGCCCAGCATGTTCATCGCCATCGCATGGTTGGCGTCGGCGGCGCGCTTGAACCAGTACACGGCTTGTTCGCGGTCTGCCGGCATGCCGTGGCCGTCGAGCAGCATTTGTCCGAAGACGGCTTGGGCTTCGGTGACGCCGCCTTCGGCGGCGGTGCGTATCCAGGCCGCGGCGCGCTCACGGGGGCCGCGGAGGATTTCGGCGATGTCTTCTGCGGTGGCGGCGTTCAGTTGCCGGGGGGGAATGGGCTCCATCGGGCGCCGTGTGTTGGGATGACTGCCTGCGATTGTGCACCAGAACGTGGGGACGGGAGCACCGGTGGCCAGCGACAGCCCCACGCCACATCCCACGAAACCCGTACTAGACCCAGGGCACAGCGGATCCGGCTCCGCCGGTCCGCCAGTGCCGCCCCCTGGGGGGGCGGGCGTCAGCGCGTAGGGGGGCTTCTAATACTTCAAGTTGACGCTCAGGACCGCCGCCCGGCCGGCGCCCACCGACGCGTAGTGCGTCGAGTAGGTCGAGGTGAAGTAGCGCTTGTCCGTGAGATTGAACAGGTTCAGCTGCAGGCTCACGTTGCGGTTGATGCGATAGGCCGCCATCGCGTCGAAGCGGGTGTAGCCGGGAATGTAGCGGCGCACGCCGCTAGTCGCGCTACTGTTCGAACCATACTGCTTGCTGGCGATGAAGACGCCGCCGCCGATGGAGAAATCGCTGTTCACCGCGTAGGTGGTCCACAACGTGGCGGTATGCCGGGGAGTGTTGGGGAACGCCTGTCCCCGCGCGGCGGCAGTGTCCCTGCCCAGGTCGCGGACTTCACTATCCAGGAAGGTGTAGCCTCCGAACACTTGCCAAGCCTTGGTGATGTTGCCCGAGGCGCCGAATTCGAAGCCGTTGATGCGGCGGTTGCCGGACATGGCATAGGTGCCGTCGGGCTGCGTCACGCGCGCGTTGGTGGTGTCGATGCGGAATATGGCGCCGGACAGTGCGAGGCGATTGTCCAGTACATTCCATTTGGTGCCCAGTTCCAGCGAACGGTTCTTCTCGGGGGCCATGTCCTTGGCGTTGATTCCCACGCCGTTGCGTCCCGGAGTCAGGCTCTGCGATTCAGCGCCTTGCCCCAGGCTGGAATTGGCCGGCGTCGAGGATGTGCCGTACGACACATATACGCTGCCGTTATGCGCCGGCTTGTAGATCAGGCCGAGCTGGTAGTTGAACAGCGTGTCGCTTCGGCCAACGTCGGCGGTCGGGCTCACCAATCCTGTCTTGTAGTTGTCGACGCGCAGCCCGAGGTTGGTCAGCCATTTCTCGCTCAGCTTGATGGTATCGAAGCCGTAGACCGAGAAGGTGGTGGACTTGAAGTGGTTGTTGCGTTCGCCTTCGACCGTGGAACCGCTCCACGGATCGTTCGGGTTGGGGTTGTAGAGGTCCGTGCAGTTGTAGCCGGAAGCTGCTCCCGTGCCCGCTGCGCAAGTCGTGGCGCCGGTGCCGCCCGGCAGGGTACGTGCCACGGTGTAGGAGCCGGTATCGGATTTTTCGCGGGACATCTCGATGCCGGTGTTGAAGCTGTGTTCGTAGCCGCCGAGGTTCGCCTTGCCGAACAGTTCCGTCTGGTTGGCGATCGTGTGCACGCCACTGGTGCGGGACTTCGCGCTGCGCCAGACACGACCATCGTTCACATTGCCTTGACTGTCGTCCGGGTTGGTCCAGACGTAACGCTGATCCACGGCCGTATAGCGCAGCGTGTTGCGTACTGTGAGGTTGCTGCTGATGTCGTGTTCGACGCGTGCGGTGGCCACGTCCGAACGGGTCTTGAAGAAATCGCTGGTCAGGCCGTAGAAGTTGTTCATGTCCACGGTGACCGGCCGGATCGCTGTCACGCCGGCGGGGACCTTGTTGCCGTACATGAACGGAATGCCGGAGTCGGGCGTGTCGTCGGTCTGCAGGTGCGAATAGCTCAGCGTGACACGGGTAGGTGTGTTCAGGCCCCAGGTGAAAGAGGGCGCGATGCCCCAGCGCGATACGTCCACCGAGTCGCGGCCGGGCACGTCGGCATCGTGAGCCATGGCGTTCAGGCGGAAGGCCATGTTCTCGCCCAGCAGCCAGTTGCCGTCCACCGTGGCGCGCTTGTAGCTGTCGGTGCCGAGGCCCAGGGTGGCATTGGTGAAGTTCTCAGCCTTGGGCGTCTTGGTGATCAGGTTGATGCTGCCGCCCGCGCCGCCGCGTCCGCCATAGGCGCCGTCCGGGCCCTTGGTGACCTCGATCTGTTCAAGATTGAAGACTTCGCGCGTCGTGGCGCCGATGTCGCGCATGCCGTCGACGTAGGTGCTCGACTGCGCATCGTAGCCGCGGATGAATGGCCGGTCGCCCAGCGGATTGCCGCCTTCCCCCGCTCCGAAGGAAATACCCGGCGTCAGGCGCAGCGCTTCGGTCAGCGTAGTGGAGGCGGAGTTCTCGATGACTTCCTGCGGAATGACCGTCACGCTCCTGGGCGTGTCCACCAGCGGGGCAGTGAATTTCTGCGAGGCCGATTGGTCGGCTTTGTAAGGCGTATCGGCTTGTCCGCGCACCGTGATCGGCGCGAGCTGACCGCTGGAGCGCGGCGCGTCTGCCGGGTTCGTGTTCTGCGCCTGCGCCTGGACCGCCGGCACGAAAGTCAGGGCGCCGATGGCGGCCGCCAGGGTATTGAACCGGAACGGGTTCGTAGGTGTCACCGTGAAATCCCCCGAAGGTGGGCGCGTTGCGCCCGGATGCGGGGCGGGTGTGGAGTCCCCGCCCTCGGTAGATGGACAGAATTAGAACGAAGAATGATTCGCATTCATCCGCAGTGGGGACAATAGTGTCGAGCACCTTACAAACGGCTGAACCAGGAGGCGCGAAGGAGAGAATTCGGGAGAAAAGCAACACTCGAGGCCCGGCGGGATCGCGGGCCGTCGGCGGGTAAAACCGATGAACGGAGAGCCATCGGCAGCACAACGCAGCGCACGATGGCGCTACGTCCTCGGCGCGGGCGCGGATTTGCGGTCGCCGGGCCTGGCGCCGTCGATTGCTGGCCGCTAGCGGGTGGAAACCAGCCGCGTGCCGAGCAGCCGGTCCTGGGGAAATTGCCGGTCGCGGTCGAAGAAGGTCCAGACGAAACCCAGGCCGGTCAGGGTGAACGGCCAGGCCAGCACGTAGCGCAGGATCGCCTTCCACAGCGGCGGACGGCCGCCGTCCGCGTCGGTCAGCCGGATATGCCAGGTCTTCATCGGCAGGGTCTGGCCGCCCAGCCGCCAGCACAGGACGAAATACACGCCGATGACGAAGAACAGCCAGGCCTGCCGCTCGTGCCGCAGCATCAGCGCATGCTTGCTCTGGGTGAGCGTGTCGAACAGGTAATCGGCCACGAACACCACGCCGAACAGCAGGATGGCTTCATACATCATGCAGGCGAATCGGCGCCAGCGGCCGGGCGTGGCAAGGAGAGCGGGAGGGGCGGAAGGCGTTTCGTTCATGGGGCGCTACGATAACCCGAGCGCAAGGGGGCGCGCCCCGCGCGCCTTGCCGACCGCGGGAAAGTCCCGGGGGCGGGCGGCAAATCTTGACCGCACCGCAACATTCCTGATAGCCTAGCGGGCTCGCCGAAAGCGATACCAAAGTCGACGGCAGAGCGCTTCGTCTGGCGTCCGATACCTTCGGCGCCATGCTTTGCAGTAAATCAAGCCCAGGTCCGCGCCAAAAGCGTTGCGGCGGCCTATGCCCGAAGGGGCGCAGGCGGTCCGGTCTTGGCCTTCCGTTTCAACCTTCAGTGCTCGTTCCGGTGAACGTGCGCGAGGTCGGCAGGGTGGGCGAGTGGAGCGGTTCCGTGAACCGTGAAGCGTCGCCGCATGTTGCCGGTGCCCGCGCAGGTTTGGTTTCCCTGCCAAAAGGCAGTACCGCCCGGGGCGTCAGCGCGAACTTGAATGGACGACAATCCAATGGAACTCACAGGCGCCGAGATCGTCGTGCGCAGCCTTGCCGATGAAGGGGTCGAACATGTGTTCGGCTATCCGGGCGGCTCGGTCTTGTACATCTACGACGAGATCTTCAAGCAAGACAGATTCAAGCACATCCTGGTGCGTCACGAGCAGGCCGCCGTGCACGCCGCCGATGCCTATTCGCGCGCATCGAACCGCGTCGGCGTCGCGCTGGTCACCAGCGGCCCCGGCGTGACCAACGCGGTCACCGGCATCGCCACCGCGTACATGGATTCCATCCCGCTGGTGGTGCTGACCGGGCAGGTGCCCACCACCGCCATCGGCCAGGATGCCTTCCAGGAAGCCGATACCGTCGGCATCACGCGGCCGTGCGTCAAGCACAACTTCCTGGTCAAGGACGTCAAGGACCTGGCGGAGACCATCCGCAAGGCCTTCTACATCGCCCGCACCGGCCGCCCCGGCCCCGTGCTGGTCGACATTCCCAAGGACATCACGATCGCCCGGTGCAAATACACGGCTCCGGCGGGCGAGATCAAGATGCGCTCCTACTCGCCGGTCGTGAAGGGCCACCAGGGGCAGATCAAGAAGGCGGTGCAACTGCTGCTGCAGGCCGAGCGCCCCATGATCTACACCGGCGGCGGCGTGGTCCTGGCCGATGCCGCGTCCGAGCTCACCAAGCTCGTGCAGATGCTGGACGTGCCCTGCACCAACACCCTGATGGGCCTGGGCGCGTTCCCGGCGGACGATCGCCGCTTCGTCGGCATGCCCGGCATGCACGGCACCTATGAAGCCAACATGGCCATGCAGCACTGCGACGTGCTGGTGGCCATCGGCGCCCGCTTCGACGACCGCGTCATCGGCAATCCCAAGCACTTCGCGCAGAACGCCCGCAAGATCGTCCATATCGACATCGACCCCTCGTCGATCTCCAAGCGCGTGAAGGTCGACGTGCCCATCGTCGGCGACGTCAAGGACGTGCTGCAGGATTTCGTGGCCCATGTCGAGGCCGCGCTCAAGGAAACCCGCCGCGATCCCGAGCAGATCGCTTCCTGGTGGAAGCAGATCGGGGCCTGGCGCGAACGCGAGTGCCTGAAGTACAAGGCTTCGAACGAAGTCATCAAGCCCCAGTTCGTGATCGAGAAGCTGTGCGAGATCACTCGCGGCGAGGCATTCGTCACCTCCGACGTGGGCCAGCACCAGATGTGGGCCGCGCAGTACTACCGCTTCAACAAGCCGCGCCGCTGGATCAACTCCGGCGGCCTGGGCACGATGGGCGTGGGCCTGCCCTATGCCATGGGCGTGCAGATGGTGCATCCGGATGCCGACATCGCCGTCATCACCGGCGAAGGCTCGATCCAGATGAACATCCAGGAGCTCTCGACCTGCCACCAGTACCACCTCAGCCCCAAGATCCTGTGCCTGAACAACCGGTACCTGGGCATGGTGCGGCAGTGGCAGCAGATCGACTACGGCTCGCGCTATGCCGAGTCCTACATGGATTCGCTGCCGGACTTCGTCAAGCTGGTCGAGGCCTACGGCCACGTCGGCATGCGCATCGAAAGCCCGCGCGACGTCGAGGGCGCGTTGCGCGAAGCCTTCACCACGCACAAGAAGCGCCTGGTGTTCCTGGACATCATCACCGACCGCACCGAGAACGTGTGGCCGATGGTGAAGGCCGGCAAGGGCCTGACCGAGATGCTGCTCGGTTCGGAAGACCTCTGAGGAGCACACATGAGACACGCCATATCCGTGCTTCTTGAGAACGAAGCAGGTGCACTTTCCCGCGTGGTCGGCCTTTTCTCGGCCCGCGGCTACAACATCGAAACCCTGACCGTCGCGCCGACCGAGGACGCCACGCTGTCGCGCATGACGGTCGTCACGTCGGGCTCCGATGACGTCATCGAGCAGATCACCAAGCACCTCAACCGCCTGGTCGAGGTGGTCAAGGTGGTCGACCTGACCGAGGCGCCGCACATCGAGCGCGAACTGATGCTGATCAAGGTTCGCGCCGTGGGCAAGGAGCGCGAGGAAATGAAGCGGATGGTCGATATCTTCCGCGGCCATATCGTCGACGTGACCGACAAGACCTATACCGTGGAGCTCACCGGCGACAAGAGCAAGCTGGACGCGTTCATCGAGGCGCTGGACCGCGCCAGCATCCTGGAAACCGTACGTACCGGCAGCTGCGGCGTGGGGCGTGGCGAACGGGTACTGAAGATTTAGCCCCCCCTGATTGGTAGTCCCCCCTACGCGCTGACGCGCGCCCCCCCAGGGGGCGGCACTGGCGGACCGGCAAAGCCGGATCCGCGGTGCCCTGGGCCCCCCGGATTCACCCCCGGGAGGCTGAGGTGGGGTGGTAAGTGTTTTGACTGAATTTGAACTGATTCTGAATTGAATCTTGGAGAGCATCCATGAAGGTTTTTTACGATAAAGATTGTGATCTGTCGCTGATCAAGGGCAAGACCGTCGCCATCATCGGCTATGGCTCGCAGGGCCATGCCCACGCCCAGAACCTGAACGACTCCGGCGTCAAGGTCGTGGTCGGCCTGCGCAAGGGCGGCGCATCGTGGGACAAGGCCGCCAACGCCGGCCTGACGGTCAAGGAAGTGAACGAGGCGGTGAAGGAAGCCGACGTCGTCATGATCCTGCTGCCCGACGAGAACATCGCCAAGGTCTACGCCGAGAACGTCGGCCCCAACATGAAGAAGGGCGCCGTGCTGGCCTTCGCCCACGGCTTCAACGTCCACTACGGCGCCGTCGTGCCGCGTGAAGACGTCGACGTCATCATGGTCGCGCCCAAGGCGCCCGGCCACACCGTGCGCTCCACCTACACCCAGGGCGGCGGCGTGCCCCACCTGGTGGCGGTGTACCAGGACAAGTCCGGCGCCGCCCGCGACATCGCCCTGTCGTACGCCATGGCCAACGGCGGCGGCCGTGCCGGCATCATCGAGACCAACTTCCGCGAAGAGACCGAAACCGACCTGTTCGGCGAGCAGGCCGTGCTGTGCGGCGGCACCGTCGAGCTGATCAAAGCCGGCTTCGAGACGCTGGTGGAAGCCGGCTACGCGCCCGAGATGGCCTATTTCGAGTGCCTGCACGAGCTCAAGCTGATCGTCGACCTGATCTACGAAGGCGGCATCGCGAACATGAACTACTCGATCTCGAACAACGCGGAATACGGCGAATACGTGACCGGCCCGCGCATCGTGACCGAGGACACCAAGAACGCCATGCGCGCCGTGCTCAAGGACATCCAGACCGGCGAATACGCCAAGAGCTTCCTGCTGGAGAACATGGCTGGCGCCCCGACGCTGAAGTCGCGCCGCCGCCTGACGGCCGAGCACGAGATCGAGCAGGTCGGCGGCAAGCTGCGCGAAATGATGCCCTGGATCCGCAAGAACAAGCTGGTCGATCAGAGCAAAAATTAAGCCCCCCCATACGCGCTGACGCGCGCCCCCCAGGGGGCGATGCGGGTGGACCGGCGGAGCCGGATCCACCGCATCCTGGGTTTTTGGCCCTCACGGTTGCGTGGGGGCTTTTTCTTTTGGGGGCGGGCGGGGTTGCTGCGGGTCAACCCCTGTCCCAATTCCTCCGTGGCGGGAGTATCATTGCATACTCCTACCCAGTATGCCGAAACCCCATGCCGCACACCGTTGAAGAGAAAAAGCGCGTCCTGGCCCGTGTCCGGCGCGTGCGCGGGCAGCTCGATGCCCTGGAGCGGGCGCTGGAGGAGGGGGCCGAATGCGGGCCTGTTCTCCAGCAGATCGCGGCCGTGCGCGGCGCGATCAACGGTCTCATGGCTGGCGTACTGGAGAGCCATCTGCGCGAGGAGTTCACGCATCTGGCCGAGGCCAATGGCACGCCGCACAAGCCCATCGATGACGTGGTCTCCCTCGTCCGCTCCTATCTCCGATGATTCCCGCCTAACCGCGACCCTATGACTTTCCGTACAAAGGACTCCTCATGAAATCTCGCGCCGCTGTTGCATTCGGACCTGGCAAACCGCTCGAAATCGTCGAGATCGACGTGGCCCCGCCCAAGAAGGGCGAGGTCCTGGTGAAGATCACCCATACCGGCGTTTGCCACACCGACGCCTTCACCCTGTCGGGCGAGGATCCCGAAGGCCTGTTCCCGGTCGTGCTCGGGCACGAGGGCGCCGGCGTGGTGGTCGAGGTGGGCGAGGGCGTGACCTCGGTCGCGCCTGGCGACCACGTGATTCCCCTCTACACCGCCGAGTGCGGCGAATGCCTGTTCTGCAAGTCGGGCAAGACCAATCTTTGCGTGGCGGTGCGCGCCACCCAGGGCAAGGGCGTGATGCCCGACGGCACGTCCCGTTTCTCGTACAACGGCCAGCCCGTTTATCACTACATGGGCTGCTCGACTTTCAGCGAATACACGGTGGTCGCCGAGGTGTCGCTGGCCAAGATCAATCCCAAGGCCAATCCGCAGCACGTCTGCCTGCTCGGTTGCGGCGTGACCACCGGCATCGGTGCGGTGCATAACACGGCCAAGGTGCAGGAAGGCGATACGGTCGCCGTGTTCGGCCTGGGCGGCATCGGCCTGGCCGTCATCCAGGGGGCGCGCCAGGCCAAGGCCGGCCGCATCTTCGCCATCGATACCAACCCCGCGAAGTTTCCTCTCGCCAAGACGTTCGGCGCCACCGACTGCATCAATCCGAAGGACTACGACAAGCCCATCCAACAGGTCATCATCGAGATGACCGGATGGGGCGTGGACCACTCTTTCGAGTGCATCGGCAACGTCAACGTGATGCGCGCGGCGCTCGAGTGCGCACACCGCGGCTGGGGGCAGTCGGTCATCATCGGCGTGGCCGGCGCGGGCCAGGAGATCTCCACCCGTCCGTTCCAGCTCGTCACCGGCCGCACATGGAAGGGCACGGCCTTCGGCGGCGTCAAGGGCCGCTCGCAGTTGCCCGGCATGGTCGAGGACGCGATGCGCGGCGACATCGAGCTCGAACCCTTCGTGACGCATACGCTGCCGCTGGACCGAATCAACGAAGCCTTCGACCTGATGCACGAAGGCAAGTCGATCCGTACGGTCATCAACTACTGACCGCTTGCGGCCATGCATGACGGCGCGGCGCCCCGCCGCGCCGGCCCATACCAGAACGAGGAGACAAGCATGAGCGCAGTCAGCATTCACCCGGCCGTCGACAACGGCATACGGCCCGAACAGGCAGGGTTTAGCGGCGGGACCTTGCAATGTCTTTGCGCAACGGACAAGGTGGAGGTCAAGGTCGACACCCAGACCTTGCATAACCATGCTTGCGGCTGCACCAAGTGCTGGAAGCCCGCCGGGGCGGTCTTCTCCCTGGTCGCAGTCGCTCCGCGCGACAAGGTCAGCGTCGTCGCCCACGGCGAGAAGCTGAAGATCGTCGATGAAAGCGCCGTCATCCAGCGCCACGCGTGCCGGGAATGCGGCGCCCACATGTTCGGCCGCATCGAGAACAAGAACCATCCCTTCTACGGCCTGGATTTCGTTCATACGGAGCTTTCGCCGCAAAGCGGCTGGGCCGCGCCGGGTTTCGCGGCCTTTGTCTCTTCCATCATCGAGAGCGGCACGCCGCCTTCGCGGATGGACGGGGTGCGGGCGCGCCTGCGCGAGCTGGGGCTGGCGCCCTATGACTGCCTGTCGCCGCCGCTGATGGATGCCCTGGCCACGCATGCGGCCAAGCAGAAGGGCACGTACCGCGACGCGTGATCATAGGCCCGCCGTCCCGGCTTCCGGGATGAGCTCGCCGCCTTTGTCCCTGGCCAGTTCGCGCATCAGGTCGACCAGCAGGTCGTGCATGTGCCGGGCCGCCGGGGAGAGGCTCTGGCCGGGGCGCGTGACCAGGCCCACCGTCCGGGCGATGACCGGACGGTGCAGCCGGACGAAAGCCAGCTTGTGCTTGCGTGCCGGCCGCGCGAGGGTGGGGAGGATGGTGATGCCCAGGCCCGAGCGGACGCTGGCGATGAGCGAGGTCCGGTTAGTGACCGTCATGCCGGGATTGGCCACCCAGGGCGGGATGTCGGGGTGGCGCAGGGCCTCGAAGGTGGCGTTGGCGATGAGACGTTCGCCCTCGAGCGCATTCCAGTCCACGGGTTGCCGCCGTCCGGCCAGCCTGTGCGAGGCGGGGCAAATGATGCCGAACTCATCGCGCGCGATGGGCTGGAAGTCCAGCCGCGGCTCGTCGGCCAGCAGGCCGGCGATACCTATGTCTACTTCACCGCTCAGGACCAACTGCCGTACCGCCTGCGAGGGCATGTCCACCGCGCGCAGGCGCACCTGGGGAAATCGACGGGTGTAGCGGTCCAGGATGTCGGGCAGCCATTCGTCCGCCAGTGAGGGCATGACCGCCAGCGACACCGAGCCATGCCGCGCCTGGGCCAGTTCGTTGGCTTCGAGCCGGACACGGTCGTGCACGGCCAGCAGTTCGCGGAACAGCGGCAGCAGGCTCCAGCCCAGCGGGGTGGGGCGGGCGCGCTTGCCCGGTTCGAACAGCGGACCGCCCACCTGCCGCTCCAGATCGTTCATGGCCGCCGAGACCGCCGCCTGCGAGCGGAACGTGGCCTGTGCCGCCGCCAGGAAGCTGCCGCTGTCCACGGCGGTGACGAACTGGCGCAGGTGCTGGATCTTGAAGGCTTCCATGTTCGACGAAGATTCAGATTTTCCGAATTTTATTTCCACTAATTTAGCTTGGCAAAATTCAGCGCCGGAACGACCATAGTCCCAGACAAGAAGGAGGTCGCATGACGCTGGAAGTGCGCAAGGTCGTTTCGTACGTCGAGGAAACGCGCATAGAGGGAGGCAGGAAGGCCGAGCGGCCCCTGCTGATGGTGCTGAGCGCCGCGGTCTTGAAGAATCCGTGGGCCGGCCTGCCGTTCACCGAGGACCTGAGGCCGGAGATCCTGCGCATCGCGCCGCCGCTGGGCGACCTGCTGGTGGCCGAGATCCTCAGGCACGCCGGCTCCGGCGAGCGGGTCGAGGCCTATGGCAAGGCCGCGGTGGTCGGCGCCGATGGCGAGGTCGAGCATGCCTCTGCGCTCATTCATACGCTGCGGTTCGGAAACAAGTACCGCGACGCCGTGGGCGGCACCAGCTATCTGAGTTTCACCAATTCGCGCGGGGCGATGGGCTGCCCCATCGTCGTGCCGATGATGCACAAGAATGACGAAGGGATGCGCTCGCACTACCTGACGATCCAGGCCACCATAGCCGATGCGCCGGCGGCGGACGAGGTCGTGGTCGCGCTGGGCGCGAGCGTGGGTGGCCGGCCGCACCACCGCATCGGCAACCGTTACCTGGACATGCAGGAGATGGGCCTGCAGCCCGGCGGGAAGGAGGCGGCATGACGACGCGGACCCGCGTGGTCCGCAGCGGCGCGGGCGAGCCCATCGTGTTGGTCCATGGCGTCGGGCTGGACCTCGGCATGTGGGACGAACTCGTGCAGGAGCTTGGCGGCGAGTTCGAGCTGATCCGCTACGACATGCTCGGCCACGGCGGCACGCCGCTGCCGCCCGGAGGCGTGGACCTGGATCGGTTCGTGTCGCAGCTCGATGCCGTACTGCGCGACCAGGGCCTCGTCCGGCCGAGCGTGGTGGGCTATTCCATGGGCGGGCTGGTGGCGGGGCGCTTCGCGGCCCGCCATCCCGACGGATTGGGACGGCTGGTGCTGATGAGCACCGTCTCCCGGCGCACCGAGGCCGAGCGCCGTGCCGTGCAGGCGCGGCTCGCGCAGGCCGAGCGAGGCGAGGGGCTGGCCAGCGCCCAGGCATCCATCGAACGCTGGTTCTCGCCGGCTTTCATCGAAGCGGCGCCCGGCCGCGTGGAGTCGATCCGGCAGCGGCTGCTGGCCAACCGGCGCGACGACTTCCTGGCGGCCTACCGCATCTTCGCCGGCGCCGACGACGTATTGCCCGAGGCCGCGCCGCAGATTCGCTGCCCGACGCTGGTGCTCACCGGCGCCGAGGACACGGGCTCCACGCCACGCATGGCCGAGGAACTGGCGCACGCCATTGCCCGGGCCGAGCTGAGGGTCGTGCCGCGGCAAAAGCACATGCTGCCCGTCGAGGGCGCGGCGGTCGTGGCCGCGGCGCTCAGGGGCTTTCTGGGGCCGGGGGCCGAACGCAGGGTGGCCTGACGGCCTCCGGCAACAATACCGAACAAGGAGACAAGACATGCAACGCAGACAAATGCTTGGCACGCTGGCCGCGCTGGCATCGTCGGCCTACCTCGGCAAGGGGTATGCGCAGGCGGGCAGCAATGCGCCCCTGCACGTGGTGGTGCCCTTTCCGCCCGGCGGCGGGACGGACGTGCTCGGCCGGGCCATCGGCTATCGGCTGGAAAAACTGCTGGGACGGCCGGTCGTGGTCGAGAACAAGCCCGGCGCCAGCGGCATCGTGGGGGCCGAATACGTGGCCAACGCCAATCGCGACGGCAACACGTTGCTGTTCTCGGGGCTGGTGCCGTCGGTGCGCTACTACAGCCGTCCGCTGTCGCAGATCGGCGCCGAACTGGCGGCCGTGTGCGCGATCGCGCGCTCGCCCTATCTCATCGCGGTCAATCCCGGCGTGCCGGCGAAGACGCTGGCCGAATTCGTGCAGCAGGCCAAGAGCAAGCCCGGCACGCTGACTTTCGGATCGCCCGGCAATGCCACGCCCCAGCACCTGGCGACGGAGCGCTTTCGCTCGCAGGTGGGGATCGACATTCTCCACGTGCCGTATCGCGGCACCGGACCGATGATGACCGACTTGCTGGGCGGCCAGATCCAACTGGTGTTCGCCACGGTGGCGGCCGCCGAGCAGCACGTCAAGTCCGGACGGTTGCGAGCGCTGGCGGTGACGAGCGCCGAGAGGCTGGATCGCCTGCCTGACGTGCCGACCGTGGCGCAAGCCGGCATTCCCGATTTCGTGGCCGAGATCGCATTCGGCACCTATGTCCCGGCCGGCACTCCTGCTGCTGCAATCGGCATGCTCAACCGCGCCATCAATCAGGCGCTGACCGACGCCGACGTGCGCGGCAAGCTGGTGGAGCAGGGCTTCATTCCGGTCGGCGGGGCGCCCGCCGACCTGGAGAAGAGCCTGTTTGCCGAGGTCAAGGCCGTGTCCGAACTGGTGAAGTCGGGCAAGGTGCGCATCGACGCAGCTTGAACCGCGAGGCGTGTGCGTACCTCCGGGGGGGGGGCGGTCGTACCCGCGCATGAGCATCGAGTATCCTGCCGCGCCGGCCCGGTGCTTTTTTCGCTCAGGACGCTCGTGGACGCGTCTTGGACGGTCGGTCCGGAAACAGCTGCTGCAATATCTCGGGCAAGGTCCGCGCCATGAAGGTCTCGGGCTCGGCTCGCACGTCGCCGAGTTTACCCTCCAGCGCCAGATGGGCGAACCCGTGCACGGTGGACCATGCTCCCATCAACAGGGCCTGGTCTGACGCGCTAAGGGGTCCATCGCGGCGGCCCGCGTATTCGCGCACGCCTTCCTCCAGTTCTCGATACGCCGCCCGGCCCGCCTCTTCCAGCCGCGGCTCGGCCGTCAGCTTGTCCTTGCGAAACATCAACAGGAAGCGAGCGGGGTAGGTCAGGGCGAAACGGACGTAACCCAGGCCTTTGCCGTGCAGCCGGGAGGTTGGGGTCTTGCCGGCCGCGCCGCCTTCGCGCAGGAACCGAGTGAGTTCGTCGAAGCCCAGAATGGCGACCTCGGTCAGCAGGCCCGCGGCCGAGCCGAAGTGGTGCAGCGCGGCCGCGGGCGAGACGCCGACCTGGCGCGCCGCTTCGCGCAGCGTGAAGGCCTCCAGCCCGCGCTCGGCCAGGAGGGTTTCCGTGGCCTCGATGAGGGCCTGGCGCAGGGCGCCGTGATGATAGGGCGCCGGTGCGACACTTTTCTTGCCGAGGGTCATGTGACGGAGCTCTCGCATTCACGCAATGGCCAAGATTGAACTTTACACCGTTTAAATGCTTTGCTATGTTATCTGAACGGTGTTTAGATTGACGGGTAGCGGCAAGCATATGGGAGGCGGGTGCCATGTTTGATCTTCTTTTCGAGGCAGGGGGCATGATCGTCATGCCTGCCTGGATAGCGTTGGCGGCGGCGCCGTGGCTGGGGAATGCCAAGCCGGCCATCCGCATCGCCACCGGATTCGTCATTCCGGCCGTGTTGGCGCTGGCCTACGTGCTGCTGGTGGCAGTCTACCGGGCAGACGCCGGAGGGGGCTACGGTTCGCTGGACGAGGTGGGGACACTGCTGCGCCATCCCGGCATGCTGACGGCGGGGTGGTACCACTACCTGGCCTTCGATCTTTTCGTCGGCACGTGGCTGGCGCGGCAGGCCGATCGCGACGGGATTTCTCCAGTGGTGATGATTCCGTGCCACGCGCTGACTTTCCTGTTCGGCCCGGCCGGTCTGCTGGCCTATGCCGCGCTCTATGCCGTGCGGCCTGTCCGGACGCTGGTGCGCGAACTCGAGCGGCGGCATCGTCCGCTTGCGCGGTTCGGGCTGGCGCTTTTCGTCGCATTCGCCGTCGCGCTGGTGGCCGAGATGCTGGATTCGCGCACGCTCGGCGGCGTGGGCGTCTGGGTCAAGCCGATGAAGTTCATGGCGTCCGTTGGCCTATATGCCTGGACCGCGGCATGGCTGCTGGGCGAATTGCCATCCGGCCGTCGCCGCTCGCCGTTGGCCAAGGGCATTGCCGGCGTCATCATCGTTGCGGGCGCGGCGGAGATTGCCTACATCACGTTCCAGGGGGCATTGGGGCAGCCGTCGCACTTCAATTACTCGACGGCGTTCCACGCCGTCATGTACACGTTGATGGGCGTGGGCGCATTGGCGATCACGGCTTGCTCGCTGCCGCTGGCCTGGATGATCGGGCGTTACGCCAAGCACATGGCGCCTGCCTACCGGCTGGGGGCGGTGCTGGGGCTGGTGCTGACCTTCGCGGGCGGCGCGGGAGCCGGCATTGCGATCAGCATGAACGGCGGACCGACCGTCGGCGCGGCGGCCGGCGGCGCGGTGCTGCCGTTGTTCGGATGGTCACTGACGGGCGGGGACCTGCGGGTGGCCCATTTCCTGGGCGTGCACGCCCAGCAGGTACTGCCAGCGGTGGGGATGCTGATCGCGATGGCGACGGCGGCCGTGCCGGGCCGGACACTGGCCATGGCGGGCGGCGGTGTCGTGGCCAGGCCGGGCGCGCTGGGCCTGGGAGCGGTATGGACGGTTGCGCTGGCCTATGCCGCCTTGATCGCCATGGCCTGGATGCAGGCCTTGGCCGGCAGGCCGCTGCTGGGGTGACGCCTGGCAGACGAGCGTTCCGCCACGCGCTCGGTCAGGGAATGCGGCACGCGCCGCTTCACAGTCCCAGGAACGCGCGCCTGGAGGCGTCGAAGTCCGCGCACTCCGCGGCAAGCCAGGCCCTGAACGCGCCGCAGGCGGCGTTGTCGCGGGCTTCGGGCAAGGACGCCAGGAAATAGGCCGCGTCGGCGCGCACGGCGATGCGCGATACGTCGTGCAGGCGGCCGGCGCGCAGTTCGTCCAGAACCAGCGCGCTGCGGCCCATGGCCACGCCCTGTCCTTCCAGCGCGGCCCTGATGGCGAGTTGGGACAGGTTGAATTGGTGGCCCGACAATCCGCTGCGCTCGCTGCCGCTCCCCGTTGCCTTGCCCAGCCAGTCCAGCCATTCGGAGAACGGCGGCGCCCCGTCCCATGGCGAGGCGTCATGCAACAGCGGCAGGGAGGTCAACGCCTCGATGGACAAGGGGAGCGGGTGTCTTTGCGCGAATGGCGAACCGGCCACGGGCAACAGATACTCGGGCATCAGCATGGCCGCATCCAGGCCCGCTGCCGGCGCCGGTTCATAGCGAATGGCGAGGTCGGTCGCCTCGCTGCGCATCCTGGCCGGCTCCAGCCGGTGGAATTCGGCCTTCAGCCGCAATTCGATCTCGGGGTGCAGGCGGTTGAACCCGCTCAACCGGGGAAGCAGCCACATCATGGCGAAGGACGGCGAGCAGCTGATGCACAAGCGGGTTTGCGCGCCGCTGTCCTGCAATTGGAGAATCGCGTCGCCCAGGCATTCGAAGGCGCTGGCTGCCGCTTCGGCAAGCTTCCGCCCGTCCGCGGTCAATACCAGTTCGCGCGGCATGCGCTGGAACAGTTTTGCTCCCAGCCGGTCTTCCAGCAGCTTGACCTGCTGGCTTACCGCACCCGGCGTGACGTGCAATTCGTCGGCCGCCCGGGTGAAGCTCAGATGCCGCGCGGCGGCTTCGAACGCCCGCATGGCATGCAGCATGGGGCCGGATATCGGTGGACGCGTCATGGTCTATCAGCGCAGCTATTGCACGCTCGCAAAAAAACTCGATTGAAAGGGGCGGCTGTACACGCGACTATGCCAGCCGGTCCATCCTATCGGAAAGTCTTCGTGTCTGCTTCGTCTCTTGTCGATTCATTGCGTGCCCACCAACCTTTGCTGTGGCTGAACCCGGGGTTGCGTCCCGTCGCCCAGGCCTTCCGCGAGCTGCCGCTCGGCCTGGCGGATATCGAGAAGGCCGATGCGCTGCTGCGCCGATGGGCGCCCGCCTTGGCGGAATTGTTTCCTGACCTTGCGTGCAGCGGCGGCGTCATCGAATCGCCGCTCGCCGGCATGGCGGCGCCGGCTTCCGTCCTCGGGCCGGATGCGCCGGACCGGGTCTGGATCAAGCAGGATCATGCCCTGCCGGTGGCCGGCTCGATCAAGGCGCGCGGCGGCATCTTCGAGGTGCTGACCATGGCCGAGGAGGTCATGCGCCGGGAAGGCATCGAATGGGCCACTCCCCTGGCGCCGCTGCAACCTGAAGCCAGGCGGCATTTCGAGCGCTACACCATATCGGTGGGCAGCACCGGCAACCTGGGCCTGACCATCGGCGTCATGGCGGCTGCCCTGGGGTTCCAGAGCGTGGTGCATATGGCCCGGGTCGCCAAGGAGTGGAAGAAGCTGCGGTTGCGCGACCGCGGCGTGACGGTGGTCGAACATGACGGCGATTTCGCCCAGACGGTGGACGCCGGGCGCAGGCAGGCGCAGGCCGCCCCTCGCCATTTCTTCGTGGACGACGAACGTTCGGAGGCGCTGTTCCTGGGCTATACGGTGGCGGCGCTTCGGCTGCGCGAGCAACTGGCGGGCGCGGGCATCACGGTCGATGCGCGCCATCCGCTATTCGTCTACCTGCCCTGCGGCGTGGGCGGCGCGCCGGGTGGTATCGCCTTCGGGTTGAAGCACTTGTTCGGCGATGCCGTCCATTGTTTTTTCGCCGAGCCGTGCGCATCGCCCGCCATGCTGGTGAGGCTGGCCTTCGAGCCTCAGGCGCTGTCGGTCTACGACATGGGCCTGGACAACCTCACCGAGGCCGACGGCCTGGCGGTGGGCCGCGCTTCCGAGTTCGTGCAGGCGATGGTGCGCGGCCTCGTTTCGGGTGTTTTCACCGTGCGCGACGACGACCTGTTCCGCTATCTCTACCGGCTGCATGAAGCCGAAGGCATGGCCATCGAACCTTCCGCCGCGGCCGGTTTCAGCGGCCCGCGCATGCTGCTGGGCACCGACGCGGGCCGCCGATACGTGCGGGACCGGGGGCTGCGGCCCGTGCTCGATCAGGCCACCCATCTCCTGTGGACCACGGGCGGCGCCTTTGTTCCGGCCGGCGAGTACCAGCGCATGCTGGCCCGCGGACGGGCGCTCGCGCAGGCGCCCGGCGCGGACTTTTCTTCCCATCCTGTCGAGGAGTCGGCATGAAACGGTTTGCATGGCTGCTGGCGCTGTGCGCGGCCTGGACCTGCGGTCCCGCCAGCGCGCAGCAATGGCCCGACCGCCCGATACGCTGGATCGTTCCCACCGCGGCCGGCGGCCCGCTCGACGCGATCGCGCGCCAGGTGGCGCAGGAAGTGGGCAAGAAGCTGGGCCAGCCTGTCGTCGTCGAAAACCGGCCGGGCGGGGGAGGCTCCATAGGCGCCGGGGTGGTGGCCAAGGCCGCCCCCGATGGCTACACCTTCCTTTTCTCCCAGGCCGACTCCCTGATCAACGTCGTTTCGCTGATCAAGGACCTGCCGTACGACTCGATGCGCGATTTCGCACTGGTCACCCAAGTCAGCCAGACCGGCGCCGTATTGATGGCGAACCCGGACCTGGGCGGCGCCTCTTTGAACGACGTGCTGGCCGCCGCCCGGGCGAAGTCCGCGCCGCTGAGCTACGGATCGTGGGGGCCGGGCAGCTACACCCATATCCTGGGCGAAACGCTGGCCAGCCGCAGCGGCGCGCCGCTGCTGCACGTGCCTTACAAAGGGGGCGCGCCGGCAATACAAGACTTCCTCGGCAGGCAGATCGCGCTGGCCTTCGCGCCGGCCAATCTCGCGATCCAGTTCGCGCAGAAGGGGCAGGCGAAATTGCTGGCGATCTCCGGGCCGCGGCGCTCGCCGCTGCTGCCGGACTTGCCCACGTTCGCCGAACAGGGCTTTGCCGATCCGATTTTCCAGATCTCGATCTGGTTCGGCCTGTCCGCGCCACGCGGCACGCCCGGCGCCGTCATCGGCCGCATGCACGAAACCGTGGCCGCGGCGATGCAGGAACCCGCCGTGGCGAAATTCGTCGCCGAAGGCGGGGGGGAAGTGCTCGCGTCCTCGCCGCAGGCATTCCGGGCCGCTTTCGAGCAGGAATACCGGCTGGTCAACCTGGCCATCAAGCAGGCAGGAGTCGTGGCCGAATGAATCCCTCCCATCGCTTGCCTTCCGACGAGCAACTCGACCGCGCGCGCTCGCTTCACGAGAGCGGTTTCACTTTCGACTTCGTGCCCATGGGCGGACCCATCGTGATGAGCATGCGCCACGAGGCAATCATGCGGCGCGAGCTGGCGCGCGGCGCATCGCTGGGTGCGACGCTGCGGGCAATGATGAACGATCGCCTGGCCGAAGTCGACGAGATCCCCGAGACCCGGCGCCTGCTGGCCGATACCTGGCGCCGGTCGGGCGTGAAAACCATCCAGGCGACGCTGGGCGGCATCGAAGTCGACCCATGCGGCTGGGACGCGATCGTGCGGGACCTTGCATGGTATGCGCATGCCGAGCGCGTGAGCGGGATGCTGAAGATATGCCGCAGCTCGGCCGAACTTGCCCATGCGGCGGCCGGCGGCGTATTGGGAGTGCTGCTCGGAACGCAGGACGCCGGCTGGTGCGACAGCCGCCTCGAGCGGCTGGAGACGGTGTACCAGGCCGGCCTGCGCGTGCTGCAGCTGACCTATAACCAGCGCAACGTCTTCGGTGACGGATGCAGCGAACCCGCCAATGCCGGATTGAGCCGGCTGGGCGAAGCACTGGTGCGCCGTGCCGGCGAGCTGGGCGTGATCGTGGACGTGTCGCATTGCGGCGACCGCACGGGCGTGGACGCGATCCGCACGTCGCGCCGGCCGATCGCCGTCACGCACGCCGCCTGCCGCGCGCTCAATCCGCATCCCCGCGCCAAGCCGGACGACTTCCTGCGGGCGCTGCGCGATGGCGGCGGATACCTGGGGATCGTGGCGATTCCCGCGTTCCTGCGGCCCGACGAGGAGAATGCCGCCGTCGGCGACATGGTCCGGCATGTCGAGCACGCGGCGACCATCGTCGGCATCGAGAATGTGGGAATCGCCACGGACTGGGGCGGGGTCACGCCCGACATGCCGGGCGAGCTGGCCGAAGCCACCAGGCAGGCTTTCATCCGCGCCGGTTTCAAGCCGCAGGAGCTGCCCCGCATCGGGGCATCCCCGGCCGGTTTCCAGGCCTGGACGGAATGGCCGCGCATTACCGCGGCGCTGCTGCATGCGGGGTTCAGCGAGGAAACGGTGCGCGGACTCATCGGCGGCAACTGGTTGCGCTTCATGGACCGCCACGCGACGGCGGGGCATTGATGTCCCTGGCCCGCCGCGATCGCAGAGCGGAGGTCAATCGATCCGGATGTCGATGCCGCGGATGACTTCGCCCCACATGGCATTCTCCTGGGCCATGTATTGGGCCAGCTCGCCCGGCGTGGACAGGGCCACGTCCACACCCGCGGCCGCCAGAGCGTCCCGCGCTTCCGGCTTGGACAGCCCGGTGCGTACCGCCTCGTTCAGGCGTGCGACGATGTGCTGCGGCATCCCGGCGGGACCGAGCAAGGCCAGCCAGACCACCGCGTCATAGCCGGCGACCCCGGCTTCCGCCAGGCTCGGCACGCCGGGCATCTGGGCATTGCGGCGCGTGCTGGTCACGCCCAGCGCCTTGATCTTGCCGCTCTTGACGTGAGGCAGGCCGTTCGAGACGGCGGCAAAGCTCGTTTCCACGAAACCCGCGGCAAGATCTTTCATGGCGCCGCCGCTGCCGCGGTAAGGCACGTGTTCGAGCTTGGCGCCCGACTTGGCGATGAACAGCGCCCCCATGAGGTGCTGCGTGCTGCCGTTGCCGGACGACGCGTAGCGGATGGGCTTGGCGCTCGATTTCGAGAGTGCGATGAGCTCCTGCACCGATTGCGCCGGCACCTTCCCATTGGCAAACAGCACGTAGGGGCTGTCGGCCAGCTTGGCGATGGGCGTGAAGCTCTTGATGGGATCGTAGTCCAGGTTCTTGTACAGCCGGTGGCTGGTCACATGATTGGTGGAGACGATCTCGAGCGTGTAGCCGTCGGGCGCCGCCTTGGCGACGAAATCCGACCCGATGGTCGATCCGGCGCCCGGCTTGTTCTCGACGATGAAGGACTCCCCCAGCGCCCCGCCCAGTTGCTGCGCGACGACGCGCGCCACGACATCGGTGAAGCCGCCGGGCTCGAAAGGAACGATGACCTTGACCGGACGGTTGGGGTAGTCTTGCGCGGCTTGTGCCTGCGGCGACAGCGCCAACAGGGTAACCGCCAATGCCATGCCGTGGATGCGCTTCATGGAGTCAACCTCCGTATCGGGCCTCGGGAAGCGTGAGGAAGGCGTGCAGGATGTGGTAGACGCGCAGGTAGTTCTTCTGCTGGAAGCTGGCGTGGGAGATGCCCGACATGACGGTGAATTGCTTGTCCATGTTGGGCAGCCTCTCGAAGAAGCGCAGCAGGTCGTCGAAGCTCGCGATGCCGTCGTACTCGCCGCGCATGATCAGCGTCGGGATGGTCAGGCGCGCGGGATCGACCAGCGGCAGCTTCGAGCACATGTCGACGTAGGTGCCGGTGGGCATCGAGTCGTCCAGGGTGAGGATGGCGTCGGCAAAGGCTTCGATGGTGGCGTCGTCCGCGGTGCCGGGGTGGTCGCGGTTGAAGATGCTGTAGACGAAGGCACGATCGATGGGGCGGCGCGTCCGGGCGAGGAATTCGGGCAGTTTCTTGGCGCGCTCCTTCAGGGTGGGGCTGCCTTCGCCGGTCCAGACGAAGGCGTCGAGCGCCAGGCGGGCCACGCGTTCCGGATGGCGCTGGGCAAAAAGCGCCGCCTTCAGCGCGCCCGACGAGATGCCGTAGACGAACAGCGGCTTGCCGCCGTTGCGCGCCAGGATGTATTGCGAGCCCGCCTCCAGGTCGTCCGCGCCGTTGGCGATGTCGCAGTTGATGGGCCGGTGCTTGCTGGAACGGCCGTAGCCCTCGTTGTCCATGCACCAGGTGTCGAAGCCCCGGCGGGCAAACCAGTCCATGACCGAGGAGTCGGGCCGGCCCGGCACTGCCAAGTCGAAAGTCGGCTGCGACGCCATGGACGAGCCGTGCACGAACAGGATGGTGCCGGCGAAAGGCACGCCAGCCGCTGCACGCTTCTCCCAGAGGAACAGGCGCACGTCGCCCTTGGTCGTCCAATGCTCCGTGCCGCCCTGCCATTCGACGTTGGGCATGTTGTCTCCAATTGGTACTTATTTGGTTTAATAGATAAGACCAATCTACCAACGTGTTGCGGCAACCGTCAATGCTCGGAAATGCAAGAAATGGTGAGAAATCGCGTAGATATTGGGGCAGTGACAGGGTTTCCGCTGAGGAAGGTACTCATTTGATCAGGACCAAATGGTCTATTTTTGGGGCAATTTCTCGAAGGAAACTCCCAGACTCAGGGCGCCGCGGATCCAGCTTCGCCGGTCCGCCAGCGCCGCCCCTCGAGGGGCGTGGCGTAAGCCGCGCAGGGTGGGCTCTCCTTCCAGCGCCGCCTCTTGAGGGGGACGCGCGAAGCGCGGAGGGGGGCTGCCGCCCCCCTCATTGGCCCGCCGCCTCGGCATCGGTTAACCTTCGTGTCATGCTGATCACCACTCTTTCTCCATATATAAAGGGGAGCATTGCAACGTGGGTGCACCTCGACGTTCCATCTTCAGGCGGAATCCAGTCATGAAAGACCTGGAGCACCGCCACCGCGGCATCTACCTGCTGCCCAACGCCTTCACCACCGCGGCCCTGTTCGCCGGCTTCTATGCCATCGTCCAGGCCATGAACGACCGTTTCGAGGCGGCAGCCATCGCCATCTTCGTGGCCATGGTGCTCGACGGCATGGACGGCCGCGTCGCCCGGTTGACGAACACGCAGTCCGCATTCGGCGAGCAATACGACTCGCTTTCCGACATGACGTCGTTCGGCGTGGCGCCGGCCCTGGTCATGTACGAATGGATCCTGAACGGATTGGGGCGGTGGGGATGGCTGGCCGCCTTCATCTATGTGGCGGGCGCCGCGCTGCGCCTGGCCCGTTTCAACATCAACGTCGGCGTGGTGGACAAACGGTTCTTCCAAGGCCTGCCGAGCCCGGCGGCGGCCGCGATGGTGGCAGGCTTCGTCTGGCTGGCGGTCGACAACAAGCTGCCCATCCGCGAACTGTGGATGCCCTGGGCCGCCTTCGGCCTGACGGTCTACGCGGGCATGAGCATGGTATCGAACGCGCCCTTCTTCAGCGGCAAGTCGTTCGCGCTGGGCCGCAGCGTGCCGTTCTGGACCATCCTGCTGGTCGTGCTGGCCTTCGTCTTCATTTCCAGCGATCCGCCCATCGTGCTGTTCGCGCTGTTCGTGATCTACGGATTGTCCGGCTACGTACTGTGGGCGGTACGCTGGAACAAGGCCCGCCGCCTGCAGCAGCACACACGTAGAACGATCGAGTAGGCGCTGGCCAGGAGATTCTAATGAGCGACAAACTGATCGTTTTCGACACCACGCTGCGCGACGGCGAGCAAAGTCCCGGCGCCTCCATGACGCACGAGGAAAAGGTGCGTATCGCCAAGCAGCTCGAAAAGCTGCGGGTGGACGTGATCGAGGCGGGCTTCGCCGCCGCCAGCAATGGGGACTTCGATTCGGTCCGGGCCATCGCCCTGGCGATCAAGGATTCCACCGTCTGTTCGCTGGCCCGCGCCAACGACCGCGACATCGCGCGCGCGGGCGAGGCACTGCGCGGCGCCAATAGCGCGCGCATCCACACCTTCATTGCCACCAGCGCGCTGCACATGGAGAAGAAGCTGCGCATGACGCCCGACCAGGTCTTTGAACAGGCTCGGCTGGCGGTGCGTTTTGCGCGGCAGTACACCGACAACATCGAGTTCTCGCCCGAGGACGGCAGCCGCTCGGATCCCGATTTCCTGTGCCGGGTGCTCGAGGCGGTGATCGCCGAGGGCGCCACGACCATCAACGTGGCGGACACGGTTGGCTATGCGGTGCCCGAGCAGTACGGCGCCTTCATCCGCAACCTGCGCGAGCGCATTCCCAATTCCGACAAGGCGGTGTGGTCCGTGCACTGCCACGACGACCTGGGCCTGGCGGTGGCCAATTCGCTGGCCGGCATCAAGATCGGCGGCGCGCGGCAGGTCGAGTGCACGATCAATGCGTTGGGCGAGCGGGCAGGCAACTGTTCGCTCGAGGAAGTCGTGATGGCGGTGAAGACGCGCAAGGACTACTTCGGTCTCGACGTCGGCATCGACACCACGCAGATCATGCCGGCCTCGCGCCTGGTCTCCGGCATCACGGGTTTCGTCGTGCAGCCGAACAAGGCCATCGTGGGCGCCAACGCCTTCGCGCATGCCTCGGGCATCCACCAGGACGGCGTGCTCAAGGCCCGCCAGACCTACGAGATCATGCGTGCCGAGGACGTGGGCTGGGCCGCCAACAAGATCGTGCTGGGCAAGCTGTCGGGCCGCAACGCGTTCAAGCAGCGCCTGCAGGAGCTGGGCATCGAGCTCGATTCGGAACAGGCCGTGAATGAAGCGTTCGCGCGATTCAAGGACCTGGCCGACCGCAAGTCCGAGATCTTCGACGAGGACATCCACGCACTGGTCTCGGGCGAGCAGGTCGAGGCCGGCGAGGGCGCATACCGGTTCGTCGCGCTGGCCCAGCGGTCCGAAACCGGGGAACGTCCGCACGCGCGCGTGGTGTTCTCGGAAAACGGCAAGGAAGTGGTGGCCGAGGCCGACGGCAACGGGCCGGTGGACGCCACGGTCAACGCCATCGAAAGCCACGTGCACAGCGATGCCGAACTGCTGCTGTTCTCGGTCAACGCCATCACCACCGGTACCGAGTCGCAAGGCGAAGTCACCATGCGGCTGTCCAAGGCGGGCCGTATCGTCAACGGCGTGGGCGCCGATCCCGACATCGTCGTGGCGTCGGCCAAGGCCTACCTCTCGGCCTTGAACAAGCTGCAGTCGCCAGTCGAGAAGGTGCACGCGCAAGGCATCTGATGGTGGCTGCCCGTCATCCGGCCGGCTTCGCCATCGAGGCGATGCGGCCGGCCGGCGTCGATGCCGTATTGGCCGTGCAGGCCCAGGCCTATGCCGGCATCGACGTGCTGGAAGACGCTGGATTGTTCCTGAACCGCATCCGCCTGTCGCCGCGCACCTGCTGGGTCGCGCGCGGCCCGGGCGGCGTGCTGGGCTATCTCGTTTCCTACCCCTGGCCCCTGGGTGCGCCGCCGTCGTGTGAATTTTTTGTGACGACCGGCGGTTTTCGGGCCCCGTTTCCGTCTTGGAGGAAGTAGCGGGACGATCCGACACATCCCGGCAATCATCCAGAGGCACAGTGTGCGGCCAATTTTTCAGCGGCGGGGGCGGGTGGACATGGCGAAAGGCCATCGTACGGCACAGATGGCGAGCCGGATGCGCCGGGCGTCGGCCGCCATGGCCGCGGCGGCCTGCGCCATCACCCTGCCATGGACGTCACGGGCCCATCCGCCGCGGCTTCCCGTCGACGCCGATACGCACGCCACCGGCGTCTTCCTGAACCAGCAAGGAGATGTCCTGACCGCCCGGCACGCGATCGAGCATTGCAAGGAAATCTTCGTCGTCAAGGATGGCAAGGTGGCACAGGCCCGGGTGCGCGCAATCAGCAACGCGCATGACCTGGCCGTACTGGGCACGGAACTGATTCCCTACCTGAGCGCGACCTTTCCGGCCAAGACGCAATCCGGCGGCAGCAGCATGGGCGTCTTTGCCGAAGCCTATAGCGTCTTGCAGCGCATGCCGCACCGCGCCAGTGTGCTGAGCAACGCCATGACCGTTCCGGGAGGCGACGACCTGAACCTGATTTCGGGTGCCAAGCCGGGAACCAGCGGCAGCGCCGTGTTGCGTGCCGATGGCCTGGTGGCCGGCGTGGTCGTGGAGCGAGTGGCGCGGGGCCCTGGCGCGGCGGGCGCCGCGCTCAGCCGCGCGGCCAGCGCGACCTCGGTGTCCGGGCCGTCCCAGGTTCGCGCCGTCGCGGCCGGGCCGGTCAAGCAATTCCTCCGCGACAGCGGTATCCCTTTTACCGAAAGCGACACGCCACAGCTGGCGCCGAACCAGTCGCCGGCCGCCCGCGCCGCCACGCTGGCCGCGGGCGTCTTGTGCGGCTAGGTCGGCGCCGTCCTCAACGCATGACTTCTATCATGGCAAAGACTTCGAACCCCTCTTCCACGCGCCGCAACGGCACTCCGCGCATTCGCCGGGCCTGGGAGCGCATTGCGCGCGTGGCCGGCGCGCTCGGCCTGGGCCTGACTGCCGCGGCCGGCGCGCCGGCGGCTGCCCAGGCGCCAGCGCAGCCCGTGCCGCAGCACTGGATCAGCTATGCGCAATTGGCCAGCAATCAATTCCAGGTGTGGTTGATGTGGCCTACGACGCCTTCGCCGATTCCTACCTGAACCCCGGCCAGGTCGGCGGCATGCCGTCCTACCTGACGCAAACGGCGGTCGACGGCACGGTATTGCCGCTGTACCTGACGGACGGCGTCGAGACGCGCGAAGATGGCACGAGCAAGACCACCCGGCGGGGCCTGGTTTCCTACGTGAAGGCGATGACGGGCGAGGAGCTGGCTCCGCTCGCGGCCTGGGAGCGTTTTCAAGCGTTGCCGGCCCTGGTCCGGCAACAGTTCCTGCGGCAGGTGCTGCTCCTGGAGCTGCGCGACGCCGGCCGCGACCAGAATTTCCCCGGCGAGAACGGCTTGCCGCGCAACGGCGGCTACAACCGCGGCTACGCGGCCATCGAGGCGTTGTTCCCCGGCGACGGCTGGCGCGGAGACATCGCCGCCAACAACCTGATGCTGCGCACCATGGCCGGCGGCGACATCAGCGTGCTGACGCCGGGAGGCGGTTTGCAGCTCGCCGCGCTCGGCGCCACTGTTCCGCCGGGGCATGGATTGGTGACGTTGGCTTCGGGGCACATCAACGTGTTTGCCCGCGACGATGTGATCGTCAACCGCTCGCGCCTCCTGTCGTTCGTCCCCGCCGCCACGCGCGAGGGCAGCGACCAGATCGTCTGGTCCACCCTGGGCGACATCGACGCCGGGCGGGGCGCGAAGACCGTGAGGGTGCCTTCGTCGGCGGACATCGTGACCGACGAGGACGGCAACACGGAAATGCGCGAGCGCTCCGACATGAGCGGCAGCGGCATCGGGACCGTGGGCGATGGCGACGTGGACCTGGTCGCTCCGGTGGGAACGGTCAATGCCGGGGACGCGGGCATACGGGTGGCGGGCAATCTGAACGTGGCCGCGCTCTACGTGCTCAATGCCGAGAACATCCAGGTAAAGGGCAAGGTCACCGGATTGCCCGCCGTGGCGGCGGTCAACGTGGGCGCGCTGACTGCCGCCAGCGCCGCGGCGTCGCAGGCCGCGGCCGCCGCGCAGGAGGTGTTGCAGCAGGAGCGCAAGGCCGCCCGCAACAGCCTGCCCTCCGTGTTCACCGTCAGGGTACTCGGCTTCGGCAGCGAACCGGCTCCGGCCACGGACAGGCAGGAAGGAGCCATGGGCGATGGGCCCGCCACCAGCGCGCGAGGCAGCGATCCGGCCAGCTACATCCAGATCGTCGGGGCTGGACGGCACTTCGACGCCGGCCAGCTTGCCCGTCTCACGCCCGCCGAGCGGCACCAGCTGATGCAGGAAAGGTAGGCGACATGAGCTTTCCGGACCGCTCGGAGGCTTCGGCCTTGAAGGCGGCCGTGGCTGGCCGCCACGGCCGCTTGCAGGATGTCCTTGCCGGGAACTATGCCGGCTTGCACAAACGCCTTACCCGGCAACTCGGTTGCCCGGACCTGGCCAGCGAGAGCCTGCACGAGGCCTGGCTGCGGCTGGGCGGGGCCGTGCTGGTACGAGAGCCGGAGAACCCCGAAGGCTACGTGTTCCGTGTCGCGTGCAATGCCGCCGTCGACCTGGTGCGCGCCAGCCGGACGCTCCGGTCACGGGAGGACGCCGAGGCGCTCGACGGTATCCAGGATGATGCGCCGGGACCCGAGCGCATCGCCGCCGCGCGCGCATCGGTCAGGGCCTTGGACCGGGCCTACCGGCGCCTGCCGGGGCGGCACCAGACGATCCTGTTCGCGCTGTGCGTCGACGAGTCGCCGCGCAGGGAAGTGGCGGCGCGCCATGGGTTGTCGCTGCGCAACGTCGACACCGCCTTGCGCCAGGCAATACGCCGATGCGCAACCGAAATGGAGGCGGCGCCCGAGGCACCGGCGGGGCGCCGCGAGCAATCCGTTTCTTATTGGTAGGGCTTTTTTTAGTTTACTTTGTGAACGATTTGGGGCATCGTTGGCGCCATGCACGCGCGATGGCCGTGTGTCGGCCGACGCGCGCGAGAACGACAAGAATCCCGCACCGGAGGAGACATCATGAAGATTCGTCGCGCCCCGTTTCCGGCATTCCTGCTCGCTGCGTTGGCCGCCTGCGGCGGCAGCGACGACCCGGCCCCGAACCCGCCGCCTCCCGGGCCGTCCGCCGAGCAGTCCTGCAGCGACCTGAACGGCAGGATGATCTCCAAGGCCGAAATCGGCAAACCTTCTTCGGGCGCGGTCGTGCAGTCGGCCGTTTTGGTCAAGGCGGACGCGCAAGGCAACGCCAACGGCGAGTATTGCGCGGTGCGAGGCATCGTCATGCCCGTGGATCCTGCCGCGCCCAACCTGGAGTTCCAGGTCAACCTGCCCACCAACTGGAACAAGCGGGCGCTGCAGCTGGGCGGCGGCGCCTTCAACGGTACGCTGGTCACCGGACTGGGCAAATATCCCCTGCAGCCGGCCGAATCCCAGGCTCCCCTGGCGCAGGGTTACGTGACGCTCGGCAGCGACGGGGGGCACAAGTCCAGTGCGGGGTTCGACGCGTCGTTCGCGTTGAATGCCGAAGCATTGATGAACTTCGGCCAGTTGTCCATCAAGAAGACGCACGACGTCGCGATGGCGCTGATCAAGGCGCGCTATGGCGCGGCGCCCGAGCGCTTCTATTTCATCGGGGCCTCGCAGGGCGGCCACGAGGCGCTCGACGCGGCGGCCCGCTATCCCGAGGACTACGACGGCGTCGTGTCGAACTATCCTGCGTACAACGTGACCATGCTGCACCTGGGATCGCTGAACGCGGGCCGCGCCATGTACGGCAACGGCGGCGCCAACTGGATGAACGCCGCCAAGGTCAAGCTGCTGACCGACGCGGTCTATGCGGCATGCGATCCGCTGGACGGCACGAAAGACGGCATCATCAGCGACGTGGCCGGCTGCGATGCGGCCTTCGGCATTGCCGGCGTCCGCCGTACGCTCCGGTGCCCCGGGGGCGGGGACACGGGCGATACCTGCCTGTCCGACGCGCAGATCAGCGGCGTGGAAACCATTGCTTCGCCCTACGAGCCGGGCGTCGAGATCGCCGGCATGACGCGATTCGAGCGCTGGCCCATCCTGGAGGGCGCGCTGTTCAACGTGTCTTCCTACGGCAGCGTGCCCCAGCCTTCCAATCCGCTGTCGGGCAAGGAGGCGCTGCTCTATTCGGTCGGCGCCGCCACCACGAAGTACATCATCACCCGCGACGTCAACTTCGACCCGATGACGCTCGATCCCAAGGCATACGCCACGCGGATCAAGGAAGTGGGCGGCATCATGGACGTGTCCGACGTGGATCTCGGGCCGTTCATGAAGAAGGGCGGCAAGCTGATCATGATCCACGGTACCGCCGACGATTTCATCACCCCGCACAATTCCGTCGTCTACTACCGCAAGCTGGTGGCGCAGAAGGGCCAGGCCGCCGTGGACGGATTCGCACGGTTCTACATCGTTCCCGGCCTGGGCCACGGCTTCGGGCCGTTCAACGCGACCTACGATGCCCTGGGGGCGCTGACCGGCTGGGTGGAGCAGGGAACCGCGCCAGGCGTGTTGACGGCCATCGACGCCAACCCGGGCGCGTCGCGCACCAGGCCGATGTGCCTGTTCCCGGGATGGCCGAGGTACAAGGGCGCTGGCCCCGCCAACGACGCGGCCAGTTTCGAGTGCGTGGAGGAATGAAGGAGGCCGGCACGGTGTGCCGGCGACAGCCCCTTACTTCGACGCCTTCACCGCATTGTGGCTGTGGATCAGGTTGCGGTAGTCGGGAATGTGGTTGGAGAACAGGTTGGCGAGTCCTTCCACGTCATTGCGCCAATCGCGGTGTAGTTCGCATGCGGCGCCGAACCAGGTCATCAGTTGCGCCCCGGCGCGCGACATGCGGTCCCATGCCGCGTCGCGGGCAAGGGCATTGAAGGTGCCCGACGCGTCGGTGATCACGAACACCTCGAAGCCTTCTTCGATGGCCGACAGCGCGGGGAAGGCCACACATACTTCGGTGACGACGCCGGCGATGATGAGCTGCTTCCTGCCGGTTGCCTTGACCGCCTTCACGAAGTCCTCGTTGTCCCAGGCGTTGATGTTGCCGGGGCGCGCGATGTACGGCGCATCCGGAAACTGCTTTTTGAGCTCCGGCACCAGGGGACCGTTGGGCCCGTCCTCGAAGCTCGTGGTCAGGATGGTGGGCAGCTTGAAGTACTCGGCCATGTCGGCCAGCGCCAGCACGTTGTTCTTGAACTTGTCGGGATCGATGTCGCGGACCAGCGAGAGCAGCCCGGTCTGATGGTCCACCATCAGTACGGCGGCGTTGTCCTTGTCGAGGCGGATGTAGGGTTGGCTCATGGTTGGACTCCTGTTCGGATGATGTCCGGATCTGACGGGAGACAGAATTCGGCGGTCATCGGGATCCGCAGGTGGGCGGCGGACCCCGTCGGGCGAGGCCCGGTTGTTTTCAGGCGGCCGACCGCTCGAAGCGGCCGGCGTTGTAGTCCTCGATGGCCTGCTGGATCTCGGCCTTCGTATTCATCACGAAGGGGCCGTAACCCACCACGGGCTCGTCGATGGGCTCGCCGGCGAGCCACAGCACGGTTGCGTCATTGTTGGCCTCGATCGTGACACCGGTGCCGGCGCGCTCGAAATGCACCAGTTGGCCTTCGCGCGCCACCGCGTCGCCGTTCACCAGCACGGTCCCGTGCAGTACCACCAGCGCCAGGGTGTGGCCCGCCGTGGCATCGAAACGGGCGATGCCGCCCTGCGCGATACGGATATCCCGCAGGTCGATGGGCGTGTGCGTGCGCGCCGGTCCCCTGGCGCCTTCGAATTCCCCGGCGATGACACGTACCCGGCCGGCTCCGCCCGGCAGCGCGACGGAAGGTATGTCGGCATCGAGCAGGGTCTGGTAGCCCGGTTCGCCCATCTTGTCCCGCGCAGGCAGGTTGACCCACAACTGCACCATCTCGATGGTGCCGCCGCGTTCGGTGAAGGCGCGGGAATGGAATTCCTCGTGCAGGATGCCGCCCGCGGCAGTCATCCACTGCACGTCTCCAGGGCCGATCAGGCCGCCGGCGCCGGTGGAGTCCCGATGTTCCACCTCGCCCTGGTAGACGATGGTGACCGTTTCGAAGCCGCGGTGAGGATGACGGCCTACGCCCCGGGGCTGCGCCGCGGGCGGGAAGGACGTCGGCGCAGCATGGTCCAGCAGCAGGAACGGGCTCAGGTGGCGGCCCAGGCCGTCATAGCCGAACAGCGAGCGCACGGGAAAACCGTCTCCCACCCAGTGGGGCCGGGGGGCGCTGTAGATGCCGAGAATCTTTTTCATGACGATCTCCGAATGGCCAGGGCGTTTCAGGCCCGATGGATAAAGCATATCTACGGGACGAAAGCGGCGGTAGGTGGCAAAATTCAGATGCAGCGTTCTATTTGGGGAACGATGACGTGCAAGACCTCAACGACCTCTATTACTACGTCCAGGTGGTGGACCACGGCGGCTTCGCCCCGGCCGGGCGTGCCCTGGGCATTCCCAAGTCCAAGCTCAGCCGCCGTATGGCGCTGTTGGAGACCCGGCTGGGGGTACGGCTCATCCAGCGCTCGACCCGCCGGTTCGCTGTCACGGAAATCGGCCAGACCTACTACAACCACTGCAAGGCCGTGCTGGTCGAGGCGGAAGCGGCCGACGAGGCCATCGCGGTCATGCATGCCGAGCCGCGCGGCATCGTGCGCATGACTTGCCCGGTGGCTCTGCTGGACACCCTGGTCGCCGACATGGTGGCCGAATTCATGGTGGCGCATCCCCAGGTGGAGATCCACCTGGAGGAAACCAACCGGCGCGTGGATGTGGTCGGCGAGGGAGTGGACGTCGCCATCCGCGTGCGGCCGCCGCCGCTGGAGGACAGCGGGCTCGTCATGCGCGTGCTGTCCGAGCGCAGGCAATACCTGGTGGCCTGCCCCGAGCTGCTCAAGCACGGCATCCCGCGAGTGCCGGCCGACCTGGCCGGACTGCCCAGCATGGCGCTGGGCGTACCGCAGCAGGAATACGTCTGGAACCTGGTAGGCCCCGGCGGCGCGCACGCCGCCGTGCGCCACCGCCCTCGGCTCATTACCCGCGGCATGCCCGCCTTGCGCGCCGCCGCGGTGGCCGGGGTGGGCGTCGTGCAACTGCCATCCATGATGGTGCGTGACCAGGTCATGAGCGGTGAACTGGTTCACGTCATTCCGGGTTGGGCGCCGCGCCGGGAGATCATTCACGCGGTATTCGCGTCCCGTCGCGGCCTGCTGCCCGCGGTCCGGGCACTGGTGGATCACCTGGCGCGGCGGTTCGCGGAACTGGGCGAGGACTGACCCGCGGCGGCCGTTTCCGCCCGGCCGGGTATGCACAGGCTCTAGGCGATGGTATCGACCACGCCGCCATCCACCCGCAGCGCGGCGCCGGTCGTCGCCGAGGCCTGAGGCGAGGCGGCGTAGACGGCCATGTTGGCCACTTCCTCTACCGTGGCAGCGCGCTGGATGATGGAGCTGGGGCGGTTTTTCATGACGAATTCGCGCGCCACCTGGTCCAGCGGCTTGCCGCTGGACCGGCGCTCTTCCTCCAGCATTTCCTGCAAGCCCTCAGACAGCGTCGGACCGGGCAGGATGGCGTTGACCGTCACGCCCGTGCCGGCCATGCGCTTGGCCAGTCCGCGCGAGATCGACAGGACCGCGGTCTTGGTGAAGCCGTAGTGGATCATGTCGGCGGGGATGTTGAGCGCCGATTCCGATGATACGAACAGCACGCGGCCCCACAGGCGGCGCGCCATGCCGGGCACGTAGGCGCGCGAGAGCCGCACGCCGGACATGACATTCACGTCGAAGAATGTCTGCCACTCGGCATCGGGCGTCTCGAAGAAGTCCCGAGGGCCGAAGATGCCGACATTGTTGACCAGGATGTCCACGTCGGGCACGGCAGCCACGACCGTATCGCAGCCTTGCGCCGACCCCAGGTCGGCGGCCACGCCGCGCACGCCGGCCGACGGGACCTCTTGCCGCAGCCGGGAAACGGCCTGCTCCACGCCTGGCGCCTTGCGTCCGTTGAGCACCACCGCGGCCCCGGCGCGTGCCAGTCCTTGGGCGATGGCATATCCGATGCCCTCGGTCGAGCCGGTGACGAGGGCGGTCTTCCCGGTAAGGTCGATTCTCATGATGCAGCTCCTTCGATGTGCATGGCGGATCGGTATCCGACGATACGGAGCAAGCGGCATGCCGGCAAGGCCCGGGCGTGCGGCAAAGGCGCCTGCCCGGGAGTAGACTGCCGGCTGGAAATGTTTGCGAATGGAGTCCACATGGGGCCGCGAGGCGGCGATCGAATGGCGTCCGGAACGGAAATGCGGGGGAAACGCAAGGACGAGGACGCCCGGGGCTTTCCCGACTACAGGCAGATCAGTATCTTCGTCGCCTTGTTCGAGGTCTCGGGCATCGCGCGCGTGGCGGCGCGATTGGGGATGAATCCCTCGACGGTCAGCATGGCGCTGGCGCGGCTGCGCGACATCTACCAGGATGACCTGTTCGTGCGCAGCGCGGTCGGCATGATCCCCACCATCAAGGCCGAATCGATCTATCCCGGGCTCAAGCAGGCGCAGCAACTGCTCCAGGCGAGCACGCTGGCGCGCGATGCGTTCGATCCCGCATCGGCCACACGGCATTTCCGCGTGGCGATGAGCGAGATCGGCGTGTACGTGCTGATGCCCCATCTGCGCGCGCTGCTGGCCAGCGAGGCCCCGGGCGTCAGCCTGGAGCAGATCGAGATCACGGCCGATACGCCTTGGCACCTCGAATCCGGGACGCTGGACCTGGTGCTCGGCCACGTGCCGACCATGGGCAATGCGGTCATCCGGCAACGGCTGTATCGCGAGTACTACGTCTGTCTCGGCCGCGCCGGCCATCCCGCGTTGCAGGCGGGCATGCCGGTGGCCGAGTTCCTGCGGCTGCCCCATCTGTCGGTGGCGAGCCGGGGGCGCAACCGGCAACGCTGGGAAGACTATGCCGCCGAGAAGCTGGGCGCACGGCCCAACATCAGGCTCCAGCAATCGAGCTTCGCGGGCATCGAGCACCTGCTCGCCGACAGCGACCTGGTGGCCGTGGTGCCCGCGCGCCTGAGCCGGGCGCTGATGCGCTTCGCGCCCTTGATGGCGATCGACCTGCCGTTCGAGTCGCCCAGCTACATCGTCCACCAGCATTGGCACCCGCGGCACAAGAAGGATGCCGGGGCCACGTGGTTGAGAAAGGCGCTCGCGCGGGTCGCGCAGGGTTGAGGAGCGCCGGGCCGGAGCCTATTCGACGGTAATGTGGTTGCGCTCGATCAGGGCCTTCCACATGGCGCGCTCGGCCTTCAATTGCTGGCCGAACTTTGCGGGCGTGTCGGAGACCGGTATGTAGCCTTGTTCGATCAGGCGCTGCTTGACCGACGGCTCCTGCATGGCCTTGACCACCGTCTGGCTCATCTTCTGGACGATGGCCTCGGGCGTGCCGGCGGGCGCCATCACGCTGAAGGACTGCGGCACGTCGGGCAAGCCCTGTTCCGTCCAGACCGGCAGCTTGGGAAACAGCGGCGACTTGCTGCTGATGGCGAGGGGGACGGCCTTGCCGGCCTTGATGTGCGGCAGTACCGAGGCGACGTCCGATTGCAGGAAGTCCAGGCGGCCGCCCAGGAAGTCCTGCATGGTGGGCGCCATGCCTTTGTAGGGCACGTGGGTGAAGGACGCGCCGGTCTTTTCTTCCATGACCTTGACGCCCAGGAAGGTGGGCGAGCCATGGCCTGCCGAGCCGAACGCGAGCTTGCCCGGATCGCGTTTGCCGGCGGCGATCAGGTCGTCGAGTGTCTTGAGGCGGGAACCGGGGGGCACCACGTAGACCAGCGGCGCATCCACGCCGCGCGCCACCGGCAGGAGGTCCTTTTCGGCGTCGTAGGGCAGGTTCTTGTACAGGTAGGGATTGACCGCGATGGCCGGGGTGGCGGAAACCAGGAAGGTGTAGCCGTCCGGCGCGGCGCGCGCCACCGCCGCGGCCCCGATATTGCCGCTCGCCCCGGGCTTGTTTTCGACCACGATGGTCTGCTTGAGCTCCTTGGTCACGCCTTCGGCCAGCAGCCTGGCGTAGATATCGGTGCCGCCGCCGGGCGAGGATGGAACCACGAAGGTAATCGGCTTTGCGGGCCAGGCGTCGCTTGCGATCGCGGCCAGGCCGAACGACATTGCGAAAAGGCCGCCCAGCCAGGCGAGGCGGCGCGCGCGGGATGTGGAATGCATGGTTGTCCTCCAGGATTGCTTTTTCTTGAATCGAGTATTTCACAGGCGGACTGGCATTTTCATCACCGACGTTGACGATGAACATCAAGAAAATTGACGTGCGGTTCGGGTGCACAATAAGCCGGTCATCCATCCAGAACAAAGCGGGAGCAATCATGAGCGACATCGTGCGAGAGGCGCGCCGGGACCTGGCGCGGGCGAACCGGATTCTCTACCTGAAGGGCGTGGTCGACGGCTTCGGGCACGTGAGCTGCCGGCATCCCGAGATCCCCGGCCACTACCTGATCTCGTGCAACCGCGCACCCAATCTGGTGAAGGAGGCCGATATCGTCGAACTGGATGCGGAATCGAATCCGACCGGCGGCGACACCCGGCGGCTCTACCTGGAGCGCTTCATTCACGGCGAGATCTACCGTACCCGTCCCGACGTCCGCGCCGTCGTCCACAGCCATTCGACCGCAATGATCACCATCGGCGCCACCGATGTTCAGATCAGGCCCATGTTCCACATGGCGGGTTTTCTCACCCGCGCCGCCAAGTTCGACATCCGCGAGGCCACGGGACGCGAAACCGACATGCTGATACGCGACCATGAGCTGGGCCGTCACCTTGCCGAGACCCTGGGCCCGGCGAGCACGGTGTTGATGGCGGGTCATGGCGCCACCATGGTGGGGACCAGCCTGGAAGAAGCGATCTATCGGGCCGTCTACGCGGAGGTCAACGCCGGCATGCAACTGGGGGCGATGCGTGTCTCCGGGAATGTGCGCTACCTGTCCGAGACCGAATCCGACCTCGCCACCGAGACCAACCGCGGCCAGCTCAAGCGCTGCTGGGACCTCTGGTGCGCGGAAGTGGACATCGACGATTGACGTTCCGCGCTCCGGCCGGCAAGCGGCCGGAGCGCCGCCGCGGCGCCGCGCAAATCGCCACTCGCAAGGCTTGATCGCTCCCTAGAGGCGCCGCATCCTCTTTTTGCTATCTCTGCCGCCTGGTCGTCCGATACCGGGCGTGCCTGGTCACGCCCGTCCCGACCGATCCCCTCTTGACTTCTCCTTCCCGTGCGCGCACTATTTATTCGTTAAACGAAAAATAATTCGTCTAGCGAAAAAAAGGAGGAGGTATGACGGTACGCAGCACGACGAAGCCGATCGATATGGTCGGTTCCGTCATCGATGTCGTCGACGCAGGGCAGGACATCCTGGGCGAGTCCATCGTCTGGGACCACCGGCACCAGCGGCTCTGGTGGGTGGACGGCATCGGCCAGTTCATCCACCGGCTCGATCCGGCGAGCGGGCAGAAACAAAGCTGGAAGATGCACGAGGAGGTCGGCAGCATCGGCTTGCGCACCCAGGGCGGGCTCGTGGTGGGCATGCGGTCAGGCTTCTATTTCTTCTCGCCCGAGACCGGGACGCTGGCCGATATCGCGCGACCCGATGCCGAGCGACCCGGCAACCGCTTCAACGATGGCAAGGTCGATCGCTACGGGCGCTTCTGGTCGGGCACCGTCGAGGCCGCCGCCTATACCCCGCGCGGCCGGTTGTTCAGGCTCGATCCCGATCTGAAGACGACGCTGATACTGGAAGGCATCACCGCCATCAACGGGATCTCGTTCAGCCCGGACAACCGGCTGATGTACATGACCGATTCGTTCAGCTGCAGGATCGACGTGTTCGACTACGACTCGGTCGATGGCGCCATCTACAACCGCCGCCATTTCGCCGACGTTCCCCTCGGGCGCGGCATCTGCGACGGATCCACCGTGGATGCCGATGGCTGCTTCTGGAGCGCCAACATGGACGGCTGGTGCGTGACGCGCTACGACCCGCGCGGGCGCATCGATACGGTCATCAACCTGCCGGTGCGCCGCGTGTCGAGCCTGTGCTTCGGCGGACCGGATCTCGACATCCTGTACATCACCACCGCCCGGCGCCGCATGCAGGACAAGGAGCTGGCGCAGCAACCGCTCGCGGGCAACGTGCTGGCGGTCAGGCCGGGCGTGCAGGGGCTGCCGGAACCCGAGTTCCTGGGCTAGAGAGACCGAAGGAGGGAGACATCATGAGAACCGCGATCGTACGCCGCCTGTCCTGCGCCGCGCTGCTGGCCTGGGCCGGCGGCGCGCATGCCGGGGCACCCGGCGCCTATCCCGACCGGCCCGTCCGCATCGTCGTGCCCTACACGCCTGGAGGGGCCACCGACACCGTCGCCCGCAGCATTGCCTCCCGGTTGGGCGACAAATGGGGCCAACCCGTGATCGTCGAGAACCGCGGCGGCGCATCGGGCATGATCGGCGCGGGGGCGGTCGCCAAGGCGCCGCCCGACGGCTATACGCTCATGCTGTCCGACAGTGCCCCATACGTCATCCTGCCGTCGTTGCACGCGAACATGGCGTACCACCCGCTGAAGGACTTCGCGCCCGTCACCGTGGTCGCGCGGCAGGTTCCGATACTCGTCGTGTCGAGCAAGCTGCCCGTGCGCAACGTGAAGGAGCTGGTTGCCTATCTGAAGGCACATCCGGGCACGCCATACGGATCGCTCGGCCCCGGCTCCTATCCGCACGTCGCGATGGAGGAGTTCCAGCAACTCAGCGGCACGCGCATGCTGCACGTGCCCTACAAAGGGACCGCGCAAGTCATCACCGACATGATCGGCGGCCAGGTCAGCCTGTACATAGGCACGCTGGGCGCATTCCAGCAGCAGGAGAAGGCCGGCGTAGTCAGGATCCTGGCAGTCGCCACGGACGCGCGCGTGCCGTTGCGTCCTGACCTGCCCACTGTCGCCGAGGCCGGCGTGCCGGGGTTTTCCGTCAATGTCTGGTTCGGGCTGGCGGGCCGGGCCGGCACGCCGCCCGAGATCCTCGACAAGATCCACGCCGATGTGCATGCCGTCCTCAGCGACAAACACTTCGTGGACGAGGTGCTCATGCCCCAGGCGCTGACACCGGGCGGCGACAGCCGCGTCGATTTCGGCAAGCTGATGCGCAGAGACACCGAGCGCTGGCGGCGGTCGATACAGGAAGCCGGCATCAAGTTATGAAGGCGGCGAGCAGAGCGCGGGCGCAGGCGCCCACTCATATATAGGAATGGACCGTGAGCAATTTCGACGAATACGCAAACAAATTCGAGACCATCAGGATGGTCCGCAACGCCGGCGTGCTGGAGATGCACTTTCATCACCAGGGCGGGCCACTGCAGTGGAATCTGCTGTCGCACCGCGAGTTCGAGCAGGCTTTCCTGGATGTGGGGCGCGACCGCGAGAACGAAGTCGTCATCATGACCGGAACCGGCGACGCCTTCAGCGGTCCGCCCGTGGCGCCCGGCGGGCACGTCAACCGCAACTCGATGACGCCTACGATCTACGACCCGATCTATTGGGAAGGCAAGCGTCTGCTCATCAATCTGCTCGACATCGAAGTGCCGGTCATCAGCATCATCAACGGTCCCGCCGTGCGGCACGCGGAAATTCCGCTGCTGGGCGACATCGTGCTGGCGTCCGATACGGCCACGATCCAGGACACGGCACATTTCCAGGGAGGAATGGTGCCGGGCGACGGCATGCATCTGATCATGCCGTTGCTGATGGGGCGGGCGCGCGGGCATTACTTCCTGCTGACCGGACATGAGATCGATGCGAGGCAGGCGCTCGAGATGGGGTTGGTGAACGAGGTGCTGCCCGCGCAGGACCTGATGCCTCGCGCGAGGGAACTGGCCGCGATGCTCCTGAAGCAGCCCAGGTTGGTGCGCCGCTACACACGCGTGTGCCTGAATCAGGAGCTCAAGGCGCGCCTGTATGATGTCCTGGGTTATGGCCTCGCGCTCGAAGGCCTGGCACGGATGAAGGAGCCCGCAGCTTAGCCGGCGTTCATGGGGAGCGCTGTAAAATCCGCGCGGTGCCGTAATCCGGATCGACAGCAATCCCCATGAGCGAAGGCAAAACCATCAAGGAGTCGGGCGATTTCGTGTCCGCGCTGGCGCGCGGCCTCGAAGTGATCCAGGCGTTCACGGCCGAGCGCCCGGAAATGAACCTGAGCGAGGTGGCTGCGGTTACAGGCATGGCGCCGGCGACGGCGCGCCGATGCCTGCTCACCTTGAAGGAGCTCGGGTTCGTCGGGATGAACGGCCGCCGGTTCCTGCTGCGGCCCAAGGTGCTGGCCCTGGGGTCCGCATTCCTGATGTCCATGAACCTGAGGCAGGTGGCGCAGCCTTTCCTGCAGGATCTCGTCGAGGAGTTCCACGATTCGGCATCCCTGGCGGTCCTGGACGGGAACGACGTGGTGTATGTCGCCCATGCTCCCAGCAAGGAGACCAAAGGTTTTCGCGCCGGCGTGGGATATCGCTCGCCGGCTTATGCCACCTCGCTGGGACACGTGCTGCTGGCCAGCCTGAGCGAGCCGTTGCTGCGCGAGTACTTGCGAGCCGCGCCTTTCCCCGCCTATACGTCCAAGACCTACACCGATGCCGAGGCGATCGCTCGGGCATTGGATGCGACGCGGGAGCGGGGCTACGCGCAGATTCAGGACCAGTTCGAGTACGGGGTGCTCGCGGTGGCGGTCCCGGTAAAGGACGGGAGCGGCCGTACGGTGGCCGCGGTGAATTGCTCCAGCAACATCGCCAGGGTAGGCATGGACGAGCTGGTGAAGACCCGCCTGCCGAGGCTGCGCGACACGGCGCGCCAGATCAGCCTCGCGCTGGAGCGCAGCCCGTCGCTCATCCACTCGGTGATGAGCGATCCAAGGTTCTGAGCCGCAGCCGGCCACGCGGCGCGATCGCAGGCGGCCGCAGCCTGCCGCGGCGGCGGCAGCGGGGGCCGTCAGCCTGCCTGCACTGGATTGCTGAGTCTGCCTATTCCCGCCACGGTCACGCTGACCGGGCCGCCGATCTTGTTGAGATCCGCATTCTGGACCGCGCGCCCAGGCTTGCCTCCCGAGGCCAGCGCCGTGCCCATCGAGACCACGTCGCCGGGCACCAGCGTCATGTAGCTGGATACGAAGGCGAGGACCTCGGGCAGTTTGTGAAAGAGGTTGGCCGTGTTGTCGCTGGCGTACTGTTCTTCCCGGACGTGGCACGAGATGTCCAGCGCGTGCGGGTCGGCGATCTCGTCGCGGGTGACGATCCAGGGGCCCAGCGGGGAAAACGTGTCCGAACCCTTGTAGCGGCCGCTGTAGGACACGTGGCTGTCGACGTAGCGGATGCCTTCCCCTTCCAGCGCCGGATGGATGGCGCGATAGTGGAAACTGTCCTCGTCGCGCATGGTGGGCGAGGTCAGGTCGTTGTGGATGGTGTAGCCGAAGACGTGGTCATAGGCGTCGGTCGCGTCGATGTCGCGCGCCAGCTTGCCTATCACCACTGCCAGCTCAGGTTCCGGATGCACGCGGCCATAGTGGGGTTTCAGGCGTATCGGCTCGCCATGGCCGACCAGCGCGGACCAGGGCTTGGTGAAGACCGCCGGGTGCCGGGGCCCCTTGACGATGCGGTCGCTGTTGGCGCTGTTGTTCAAGGCCAGGCAGCACAGCTTCGAGGGGCGCGGCACGGCGGGAAGAAAGCGGATCGTATCCATGGGCAGGCGCGGCAGGCCGGCCTGCCCGAGCGCGGCATGTACCTGCCGGAGCCGGTCCCAGAAATCCGGGCCGGCCTCGATCAACCGATGCATGTCGAGCGGGCCCGGGAAGCCGGGGGCGAATTGGCGGCATGCGGTTTCGGCGTCGATCAGTTCGGAGTCGGAGACCACGAATCCGACACGCGCGGCGTCGGGGCTGTCGAAGGTGGCGTAGCTGGCGAGTTTCAAGCGAGGCTCCAGTGCGGAAAAAACGGGGCGACTGCACAGGTCGCCTCGTGGCACGACAGCTTATGTTCCCGGGAGGGTTGCGCGGAACTGCGCCGCCACGTCTTTCCGTGTCACGGAACGCGTGGGCCGGGGGCGAGCCGCGTACTCACGGCGGCGCAGATTTCCTTGCGCGTGCGTTCCAGATGGCCCAGGCATTCGCGCAGGCGTTCCGGGGTGAGCAGCGCGCTGAAGGTGGTCAGCGACAGGACGCCTAGCACGTGCTCGCCGTGGGTCAGCGGCACGGCCAGCGTGGTGCTCGATCCACGGCCCTGGCCCTTGCGCAAGCCGTAGCCGCGCCGGCGCGTGGTGGCCAGCTGATCCTGGATGTCTCGTTCGACCGGCGGCCACAGGCTCGGCTCGGGCATCGAAGCCTGCATCCATTGCAACAGGCGGTCTCGTTCAGGCTGGCCGCAGTAGGCCAGGTACGCCTGGCCCATGCCGGAATGCACGAGATCGTGGACATGCCCGACCGTAGTGTGCTCGGAGCCGATGGGGCTGTAGGGCATGGAGCTGTAGCGCACGACGATGTGGCCACGGTCCAGCGTGCCGAGCGCCAGCGGCAGCCCCGTGGCGCGCGTGCTTTTGAGCACGATGGGCGCGCCGACCTCCACCACCATTTCAGGGTCGGAAAAACCTTCGCTCAGGCAACGGACTTTTTCGGTCAGCGTATATGTGCCCTTGACCACGTCCGCGCGCACGTAGCCTTCGCTCTTGAGCGTCGCCAGCAGGCGGTGGATGGTGGACTTGGGCAGTCCGGTGGACTGGTGCAGCGACTGGAGCGAGCTCTGAGGCTGGTGATTCAGCGCCCGCAGGATGTTCAGCGCCCGGACTACCGGCCCGATGGCGTTCGTTTCGGACATGCCTGCCGTTCCTTCTTCGTGTGCATGGCGTTCCGATGATAGCGCCGCGCAGCGGGTTCTCGCGCGACGCGGGCCCAGGCCCAGGCGTTCGAGAAGAACGAGCGCGCGGCCTGGGTGCCGTTCATCCGCAGCCTGGGCATCGATCCCTGGCCGTCAGCGCGGCGGCACCCGGGCGGACAGCGGCGGCGGCTGGTAGCCGACCTGGAAGCGGCAGGTTTCCTTGCCACCGTTGCCGTAGTCCTGTTCATAGCCCTTGCACAGCCGCGCCACTTTTTCGGGCGTCGGCTTCTCTCCCTTGTCCACCCAGTCCATCAAGGCGGTGAACAGGGCGGGATACTGGGGCTCGCTCAGGTAGCTGTGCTCCGCCTCGTCGGTGAAGGTCTGCACCAGCCTGTCGCCATGGCCCGCACGCTCGACGATTTCGCGATAAGCCGATTCGAGCTCCACGAAGGCCGTGGGGTCGTGGATGGCATGCAGGGTCAGTACGGGCATGCCGATCCTGCCCGTGGGCGTGCTGTCCACCATGAGCCGGCCCACGGCCTGCGGATCGGCCGGATAGCGGGCGATGCCGGCGTTGAGGGCGGCATCGTCGGCCGAGCCGCTGTAGATGACCTTGTCGTTGCCGAACGGGTTGCGTCCACCCAGGCGTTCCTGCGTGAGGTCCTGGAACAGCCATGTCGCCCAGTTCATGTTGGACACGAAGGTGCGCTCGGGAATCTTCACGACGGACAGGATGGTCTTCAGCCGGGCCACCTGTTCGGGGCTGCGCTGCGCAGCCGGTTGGCCGATGCCCGTGCATTCCTTGATGCGGGCGGCGAGTTCGGCGCGAGTCAGCCGTGAGTCCTTGGGCAGGCCCATCCACAGCGGATACTGCGCTTCGTCGGGCCGCGGATGATTGCGGCAGACATATTGGTAGACCGCGCGCAGGTCCATGCGGAAGTCGTAGGCGGTGTTGCCGCCGCCCAGCACGCCGCTGGTCAGCAGCACGGCGTCGTAGGGACCGGGCCTGCCACCGACGGGGCCGTACAGTTCCGCCGCCTTGGCCGCCACGCCGCCGCCGTAGCTCTGGCCGTGCAGCAGGGTGCGGCGGGGCTGGCCGAATTGACTGACGAAGAGCCGCCGCAGCCGCTCGGTGTCCTCGGCGGCCATGGTGACCCCGTAGCCGCCGCGGCGATACGACGAGCCGGCCCAGGCATAGCCGGCCTTGACCGTCACCGCCCAGCGCGTCAGGTCTTCCTGGCTGCGCTTGAGGGTCGAGGGGCCCAGGTCGGGACCGCCGTGGGCGTGCATGACGAGCACGCGGTTCCAGTTCGACGGGATGGCTATCCAGTAGTAGGCGCCCTCGCTGTCCTGCCCGTTGTAGCAGCGGGCGTCGGCAGGGACGTCCTTGGGGCAGGGGGCCGGCCGGGCCCGGTCTGCCGAGGCGTGGGCCGACGCGGCGCCCAGCGCCAGCGCAGCCAGCAGGATGGCGCGCGAAATAGGGCGGATCGATGTGTTCAATGGCGTACTCCGGTGGCGAAGATGGCGGCCGATCCCGCGGCCGATGCGTAGCCCAGGATGCCGTTGGTGAAGAGGAAGTGATCGCCGCCCGCGGCGCCGGCCTGCGCGACGCCGGGCACCGGCGTGTCGTAGGCTACGGCGGCCGCGTCGTCGCCCAGCTGGAGCTTGGCGCCGGCCAGGGTGGCCTCGAGGTTGCGCGCGCCGGTGGCCGCGACCGCATAGCCGCCATCGGCGGTTCCCGCGGCCAGCGATTGCTGCGGCGCGTATAGCCGCATGCCGTAGCTCGACGCCGATTCGCGCACGAGCTGCAGCGGGACCGCATTGCCGTTGACCAGGCCGATCACCATGGAGCCGGCGGGTGTCCCGCCGGTGGTCGTGGCGCTGTCCGTGGGCGAGGTGGCCATCAGGTCGAAGGCGCCGCGTGCCGCGTTGTAGGTGATGTAGCCCTTGCTCGTGGACGTGCAGGCGGCGTCGTAGGTCATGAAGCCGCCCGTGACGGGGTCCCGGCACAACTGGAAGGTGCCGGCATTGCGGAGGCGGCCGGAAGCCTTGTAGGCCGCGGCGGAGCCGTCCGCGCCATGGTGCACGCCCACCAGGTTGTAGATGTCGGCCACCGGGTTGAAGGCGGTGGGCGAACCGGCGTTTTCGAATGTGGTGGAGAAAGCCAGCAGCGGCGCGAAACCGGCGCCCGCGGCCGGCATGACGCCGCCTTGCAATACGCCGCCCGCGCCGAAGGCGAAGACGGCGCCGCCTTCGTCGCTCGCATAGGCGCAAGTTGATTGCGCGCGCAGGCTGCCTTCGCGCACGGTGCCCGGCGCACGCTGTAGGCTGGCGTCGATCGCGATGGCGTAGCGCAAGGACGTTGGGTCCACGGTGACGCTCAACTCTTCGCCCAATGCGTTGCCGCCCTTGTAGCGCGTGACCGACGCGGGCAGGTAAGGGCAGGCCAGCGGATCGCCCGCCTCTTGCACGCAGTGGTAGTTGACGGCGGCATCGAGGCTGCCGCTGCCGCGGTATTTCGGCCACGCCGGATACTGGCAGAGCGGACGGGTACGCCCGTAGGAGCCCGCCACTGCATCGGACGCTATCGGCGTGCCGGGAGGCAGGCCATGCTCCACCCATCCCTCCAGCGCCGCGAGCGAGTCCCAGTTGGGAATGAACACGCCGGTGCCGTGGCCCATGCCGGGCACGGTGTAGAAGCGCACGCCCTGGTCGACGGCTTGCTGCCCAACGGTTGAGACCACGCGCTGGTAGTAGTCGATGGTGGAATTGGGGCTGATCACCTCGTCCGCCAGGCCATGCAGCATGATGAGCTTGCCGCCCCGGGACAGGAAGGGGCGCAGGTCCGGGTCGGTGGCGTCGGTGATGGCGGACACTTCCTGCACGCGGGCCGTGTGGACGCCCGGATCCAGCGGATCGAAGGCCAGGGTATCGAAGGTGGCCGAGCGGGTGATGAAATACTTCACCCATTGGTCGCCGGTCACGTACATGTTGGCGTCGGCCGTGGTGGCGGGGTTGCCCGGCGTGCGGCGCGTACCCAGGTCGCGCGAGGTATAGGGCCCGGCCACGAGCGCGCCTTCGAGGATGTTGTAGCCGCCCGCGCGCGTGACGCCGTGGGCGAGTTCGTAGCGGGTGAACTCCAGCGGCGACTCCAGCGTCCCGATGGTGGCCAGCTGCGGATCCGACAGGCAGTGGTCGCCTTCGTCGGCGCCCGAGGGGCAACGCATGGCGGCGAGGTTGGCGGCGTTGAGCTGACGGCAGCTTTCGACGTTGCTGACGATGCCGTCGGCCGCGCCATCCAGTTTGTCGCATGCCCGCTTGACGGTGTCCTGCACCATCAGCGTCTTGGCCACGTTGATCCAGCCGGCGCCGCCGTTGGCATACAGCGCGCGGCCGAGCGCGACGTTGGACAGGCGGGTGCCGGAATAATTGAGCGCGGGTTCGTTGGCGATCACGCCGTCGTAATCCGCGGGCCAGCGCTGGATGTGCGCCAGCGCGTCGCGCCCGCCGGTCGAGGTGCCGAGGAAATAGGCATGCTTCGGCGCCATGCCGTAATAGTCCCGCACCAGTTGCAAGGCGACGTCTCGGGTTTTCTTCAGCGACTGGCCGCCGTAGTTGGCCAGCGCCTCGTCGTCGGCCGCGAACTTGCCGTCGGTGATGCTGCCGCTCTGGTGGCCGGAGTCGTCGCCGTAGGTGGCATAGCCCAAGGCCAGGGGGGCAGGCTTGTCGGCGGGGCCGAAGCGTATCGTTTCGGTGCCGTCTATCAGGCGGCCGTTGAAGCCGCCGCCGCCGAAGTGGATGGTCTTGCCGTTCCAGCGCAGCGGCAGGTTCAATGCAAAGTTGATGTCGGGCGCGCCCGCGGCGGCCGGCTTGATGGCGCCCCGTATGCGGCAATAGGCGCCCAGGCTGTTGCCTTGCGCGCCGGCGGCCACCTCGACCGCCTCGGATACCGTGGCGCCGCCCGAGGAGAGCGTCAGTTGCGAGGGGGAAAAACTGCGTCCGCCGAGCGCGGCGCACGCCAGCGCCGGCGCATAGGGCGGTCCCGAAGCCGCCGGCGGATCTTCGGGCGGATTGCCGCCTTGGGCGTCGCCATCGCCGCCACAGCCCGACAAGGCTGCGAGGGCGACGAGCATCAGGGGCAGTGGCCGTGCGCGGCCGGTGCGCGGTGCGCTCATCGTCGTCTCCATGGCCGGCCCTCGACGCGGGGCCGTGCAGGCGGATGATGCGAGCACGCAAATCGGTACGTCAAATATAATAAAAAGGCAGAATCGATATATAAAAAATATGGAATTGCGTCATCTGCGTTACTTCGTCGCCATCGCCGAGGCCGGCCACATGACCCGCGCGGCCGAGCAACTGGGCATCCAGCAGCCCCCGTTGAGCCAGCAGATCAAGGCGCTGGAGCGGGAGCTGGGGGTGGAACTGTTGCGCCGGCATCCGCGCGGCGTGTCGCTCACCGACGCCGGCCGGCAATTCCTGCGCGAGGCCGAATCGCTGCTCGAAGGCTTTGCGCAAATGCGGCAACGCATGGCGCGCGTGGCCAATGGGCAGGAAGGGCTGCTCACGGTGGGATTCACCAGTTCCGCCGCGGCGCATGCCTTCACGCCCGAGGTCCTGCGCCTCTACCGCCGGGACTACCCGGGCGTGGAACTGGACATCCACGAGGACAACGCGGCCGGCCTGACGGAGGCGATCGCTTCCGGACGCCTGCATTGCGGCCTGCTGCGCGTGCCGGTATCGCGGCCGGAAAGCCTGGTATTCGAGACCTTGCTGAACGAGCCCGCGGTCGCGGCAGTACCGTGCGACCATCCGCTCGCGCAGGGACGGCAGGGCCGCAAGCCCAGGCCGATCTCGCTGGCCGAGCTGTGCCAGGAGAAGATCATCCTGGTGCGCCAGCCGGGCGCGCCAGGGCTCTACGCCAACCTGCTCGCCTTGTGCGAAAGCCAGGGGCTGCGGCCGCGCATCGCGGCGGAGGTCGACCGGATGATGACCAATCTCAACCTGGTGGCCGCGGGGGCGGGCGTGTCGATCGTACCCAAGTCCATGAGCGGTGCGCACGCGCATGCGGTGACCTATTTGCCGCTGTCGCGGGCCGAGCGGCTGGATGCCCCGCTGACCCTGGTGTCGCGCCTTGGCGAAGATAGCCTGCCGGTGCTGCATTTCGCCGCGATGGCGCGGCGGCTGGCGGCGCGATGAAGCGGGGCGGCTTCCGCGGCGGTGCGCGTCGCGCCGCGCTGGGCGCGCTGCTGGGTTTGCCCGTCGCGTACCTGGGCCGCACGGGCGCTGCCTGGGCGGGCGCGGCGGGAAGTGCCTGGCCCGCACGGCCCATCCGGCTGCTGGTGGTCTATCCGCCGGGCGGCGTGAGCGACACCATCGCGCGGATCCTGGCCGAGGTGTTGTCGCAATACCTGGGCGTGCCGGTATGGGTCGAGAACAAGGGCGGGGCGGGCGGCAGCGTCGGCATGGAGGCCGTGGCGCGCGCGGCGCCCGACGGCTACACGCTGGCCTTTTCCGCCTTGACGCCGCTCACGCTCAATCCGCTCCTGAATCGTCCGCTGGATGATCTTCCTCCCTTGCGCGAGATCGCGCCGATTGCCGGCGTCATGCGCACGCCGGTGCTCGTGGTCGGCACGCCGGCATTTGCCGGCCGCGATTTCGCCGAACTGGTGGATCTGGCGCGCAGTGCGCCCGGCGCGGTTCGCTGGGCCAGCTCGGGCATCGCCACGACCGGCCACATGGTGCTGGAGCAGGTGGCTGCCGCCAGCGGCGCGCGTATCACCCACATTCCCTATCATGGGGGCGGCCCGCAATTGAACGATGCGCTCGGCGGGCGGTTCGAGGTCTTGTCGACCAACGTCGCCGCCTTGCAGCTGGAATACGTGCGCACGGGCCGGCTGAAGGCGCTCGCGGTGGGTGCCCCGGCAAGGCTGGGCGCGCTCCCGCAGGTGCCCACGCTGGCCGAGCTGGGCTATCCCCAGGCCAACCTGATGTCCCTGTTCGGCCTCTTCGCTCCCGCCGGCACGCCGCGGCCGGTACAGGAGCGCATCAATGCCGAGGTCAACCGCGCGTTGGCGGACGGCGTGCTGGCCGAGCGCCTGGAGCGCGCCTACAACCTTCCGGCGGCCGGCGGCGTGGCGGCCTTTCGCGGGGCGGTCCTGGCGGACTACGAGGCCAATCGCAAGCTGGTCAGGAACGGCACGTTGCGCAGCCGCCAGGCACCATGAGTCCGCCGTGCCCGTTCAAAGAGGCCCTTGGGCGGCGGGCGCGCGATCGGCGTGCAGCCGGCGAAGCACGATCAGCCAGGCCGCTGCATAGCCCGAGGCAATCATGGCGAGGGCCACCGGCATGCCATTGTTCCAGTCCGGCAGAGCATGCAGCAGGCTGCCCATGGCGGCCACGCCCACCAGTGTGCCGATCTGCCGGCTGGCGTTGAGCACCGCCGCGGCACTGTTTGCATGTTCCTTGCCGCCCGCCTGCATCACCGTTGCCGTCATGGCCGGGATGGCGATGGCGACGCCGAGGTTGCCGCCGACCAGCAGGGCCATGAATAGCCCGTAGGGGAGCGCCGTGCCATGGAGGGCGGCGCAGGCCGTGGCCAACGCGGCCAGCCCGGTGCCCGACAGCATCGAGAACCGCGTTCCGCGCCGGGCTGAGATGCGGCCGGACACGAGGTTGCCCAGGACCAGGATGAGCATGAGCGGCAGCAATTGCAGGCCGGTGTCCAGCGGTCCGGCGCCGCGCGCTCGCTGCAGGTAGAGGCTGACCAGGAACAGCTGGCCGTAGACCGAGAAGTTCGCCAGGAAACCGATGCCGTTGGCCGGGATGAAGCCCGGGGCGGCCAGCAGTTCGCGCGGGACCAGCGGTGCGCCGGACCGTTTTTCCCGCCTGGCCAGCAGGCTGCCGGCCACCAGCGCGGTCGCCGCGGTCAACAGGATGGCGGGCGCGGTCCAGCCTTGCTCGGGCCCCTGGATGAGGGCATAGCAAAGCGCGGCCAGCGCCGCGATGCCCAGCGCGTGGCTGCCGAGATTCAGGGCGCGCGGCCGCGCCGGGGCGGGCCGGACCAGCTTGAGGGTGAGCAGCGCGCCCGCCAGTCCGACGGGGACGTTGATGAGGAAGACGCTGCGCCAGCCGAAGTGGGCAATCAACAGGCCGCCGACCAGCGGCCCGGCCGCCACGGACAGGGTGACGATGGCCGACCACAGCGCCACCATGCGGGCACGGACTTTCTCGTCGGCGTAAGCGTGGACGAGAAGGCTGAGCGAACTGGGGATGAAAAGCGCGGCACCCGCTCCTTGGGCCAGGCGGGCGCCGACCAGAGACGTTCCATCCCACGCGAGGCCGCAGGCGACGGAAGCGACGGTGAACGCCGCCAGTCCCGCCAGATACACGGCGCGCGCGCCGAGGCGGTCGGCCAGCGCGCCTCCGGCGAGCAGCAGGGCCGCGAATGCCAGCGTATAGCCGTCCACCACCCATACGAGGCCCGCCAGGGATACCTCCAGGCTGCGGGAAATGTCGGTCAACGCCACGTTGACGACGGTGACGTCCAGCATGGCCATGATGAAGCCGACCGCCAGCGCGGCCAGGGGCCGGGGGTCGGCGGGCGCCTGCCGGGCTGGCGCGGCGGCCACGGCGACGTCGGGACAGGGATACCTCACGATGTGTCGTCCAAATGGAAGCGAAGGAGGTATCCTAGGCGCCGGATTGATGCAAAAAAAGTGGTGAAGATGCAATGCGCTGATGCAAAAATGCATTCAACGGAATGCTGCCGCGGCAGGGGCCGCGCATGAATTGGGACGATGCCCGGGTCTTTCTCGCCATCCGGCGTGCCGGCACGCTGCGCGGGGCCGCGGCGCTGCTGCAGGTGGACCAGGCCACGGCCGGCCGCCGGCTGGCCGCGCTCGAGGCGGCCCTGGGCGCGCGCCTGTTCCTGCGCACGCCCGGCGGTTATGTGCCGACGCCCGCCGGGGAATTGGCCGGAGCCGCCGCCGAACGGATGGAGCAGGCCGCCGATCAATTGCAGCGGCAGATGCAGGGGCTGGACGAAAAACTGTGCGGCGTGGTGCGCGTGGCCACCTCCGACACCATGGCCAGCTTCTACGTGATTCCCGCGCTGACGAAGCTGCGAGAGGCGCATCCCGACATCAAGGTAGTCCTTGGCACTTCGACCCAGGTCACGAACCTGACGCGGCGCGAGGCCGACCTCGCGGTGCGCACGGTCAAGCCGACCAGCCCGGACCTCATCTCCCGGCGGCTGGCGCGCCGGCAGCTTGGTGTCTACGCTTCGCGTTCCTATCTGCGGCGGCGCGGCGAACCCATGCAGGATGCCGCGCTGCAAGGCCATGACGTCGTCCTGTACGACCGTCCGATGGGCCCCTCCGATGGCCGACAGCTATGCGGCGTGCCGACCGGCAATGCGCGCGTAGCGCTGGAGGTGAATTCGGGCCTGATGATGCTGGAAGCGGTGCGTGCCGGCATCGGGTTGGGCGAACTGCCCGTGCAGATGGCCGAGGGCGATCCGGAGCTGGTGCGAGTCTGGCCGGAGCGCAGCGACCGCATCGACGTCTGGCTGGTGCTGCATGCCGACCTCAGCCGCACGGCCCGCGTGCGGGCCGTGGCGGACGCCATCGTCGAAGCCTTCGGCAGCGGCTGAGCCCGTTTACCGGCCCAGCTGGAAGCGCGGCTCCATCAGCGGGTCGGGTCCGGGGTGGTAGCGCGTGACGATGCCCTGGTCGTTGACGTAGACGTACATCAGCGAATTCCAGACCCCGTCTTCGCGGAAGCGGTAGCCCCATACGATTTGTTCGCCGCGGAGGCCGACGCGGGTGATTTCCGCCGGCGGGCCGAACTCGAACAACAGCCGGTCCGTATCCCAGCGGCCCGAATCCAGCATGCGGAAGCGTTCGCTGGTGAGCGCCTGGGTGGTGGCGATGACCTTGCCGTCGGGTCCGACGTCGGTGATCCACGCGTATTGACCCATGGGCTGGGACGAATAGATGAGACGTTCGCCGCCATTGGGAAGCGGGCGCTGCAGCGTGGGCCGGCCCAGGCGGGCCGTCACGGCCGAGCCGGACTCGCCCGGCTGGATGCCGGCGGGGCTGGCGCAGGCCGCCAGCAGCGCGGCGATGCCGAGCAGGCAGGCGCCCCGGCGCAGGGTCGTAGCGATACTCATACAATTCTCCTTGTTCTTGGTCGCTACCGGAGACAAGAGTGGTTTTGTCACGCAGGCGTAGCTGGCATACGCTGATTGTAGGACTTGCGCTGGCCGGCGCAGGTTCCGTTCCCGCCCTGGCCCAATCCGATGCGCGCGCGCCGGTGCGCATTGCCGTCATCGAGGCCATGTCGGGGCCGTTTGCCAATACCGGCGAGGCCATCATGCGCAACCTGCGCTTCGCGGTGGAACGGATCAACGCGCGCGGCGGCGTGAAGCTCGCCGACGGCGCGCACAAGCTGGAGCTGGTCCCCTTCGACAGCAAGAACCAGGTGGACGAGGCCTTGCTGCTTCTGCGCGGCGCGGCCGACCAATCCATACGCATCGTCATGCAGGGCAACAGCTCGGCCGTGGCGGCCGGACTGATCGAGGGGGTGGACCGCCACAATCAGCGCAATCCCGGCCAGCGCATGGTGTTCCTGAACTATTCGGCGGTCGATCCTGCCTTGACCAACGAGAAATGCAGCCCCTGGCATTTCCGCTTCGACGCCAGTTCCGACATGCGGATGGCGGCCCTGACCGAGGTCATGCGGCGCGACCGCGAAGTGCGACGGGTCTACCTCATCAACCAGGACTACAGCTTCGGCCAGCAGGTGTCGCGCAGCGCCCGGGAGATGCTGGCCCGCAAGCGGCCGGACGTCGCCGTGGTGGCCGACGAGTTCCATCCCATCGGCAAGGTCAAGGATTTCTCGCCTTATGCGGCCAAGATCCTCGCGAGCGGGGCCGATACGGTCATCACCGGGAACTGGGGCAACGACCTCACGCTGCTGGTCAAGGCGGCGCGGGAAGCGGGATTCAAAGGCAGCTTCTATACCTTCTACGGCAACGCCCTGGGTGCGCCGGCGGCCCTGGGCGATGCCGGCGTCGGCAAGGTGCGGGCGGTGGCCGAGTGGCACTACAACGCCGGCGAGCCGGGCATGGACCGCGCGTACGAGGCCTATCGGCGGATGTTCCCGCGTCCCGCGGACGATTACCTGAACGCCCGCATGCTGCACATGACCGACATGCTGGCGGCGGCCCTGGAGCAGGCCGGCACGGTGGACGCCGCGGCCATCGCCCGGCGGCTGTCCGGCATGCGCTGGACGGCCGAAGGGGCGGACCTGTGGATGCGGCCGGACGACCACCAGGCGATCAAGCCTTTATATGTTTTCACCATGCGGAAAGTCGGGGAGGGGGACGTGAAGCGCGACGTGGAAGGGAGCGGGTATGGCTTCCAGACGACGCTGAAGGTGCCGGCGGCCGACCTGGCGCTGCCCACGACCTGCAAAATGGCAAAATTACCGGAATAAGGCTATACTTTCTGGCTGACTTTTTGCGTTTTTACCGGGCGGCGGAAGCATGCGCCGCCTTTTTTCGGTGCCGATGCCATCGGCGCTTAACAACCTTCACGGCAAGGCGCCTCGGCCTTGCCGCCAGTTCGAGAGGAAATCATGTCCGTAGCCGACATCAACAAAGCCAATATCGTTTCCGAATTCCAACGTGCCCAAGGCGACACCGGTTCGCCTGAAGTGCAGGTCGCGCTCTTGACCGCCCGGATCAACGAATTGACCAACCACTTCAAAGAGCACACCAAAGACCACCACTCCCGCCGCGGACTGCTGCGCATGGTCAGCCGTCGCCGCAAGCTGCTCGACTACCTCAAGGGCCGCAACGCCGACGCGTACCGCGCCCTGATCGAGAAGCTCGGTCTGCGTAAGTGATTTTCCAGGGGATCGGAAACCCGGCGGGCGCTGCCCTCGCAGCGCCGCTCGGCGTTTCCGGTGGTTGCCGGTTTCGTCGCTTCCTGTTCGGGCGCGACGCAACCGGCACTCTAGCAACACCCTCCTGAAAAATGAGAGTGCCTGTGTCAGGAATCGCCTGTCACAGGCATTTTCGTTTCAGAAGGGCAACCGCAAAGGATGCCTGTCATGTTCAATAAAGTCACAAAAACCTTCCAATATGGCCAGCATACCGTCACGCTCGAAACCGGCGAGGTTGCTCGCCAGGCCTCGGGCGCGGTAATGGTTTCCATCGAGGACACCGTCGTGCTGGCAACCGTGGTCGGGGCCAAGAAGGCCAAGCCCGGCCAGGATTTCTTCCCGCTCACCGTCGACTACATCGAGAAGACCTACGCCGCCGGCCGTATCCCGGGCGGCTTCTTCAAGCGCGAGGGCAAGCCCTCCGAAAAGGAAACGCTGACCTCGCGCCTGATCGACCGGCCGCTGCGTCCGCTGTTTCCGGAAGGCTTCTACAACGAAGTCCACGTGGTCATCCACACGCTGTCGGTGAATCCCGACATCGATCCCGACATCGCCGCCATGATCGGCGCCTCGGCCGCGCTGGCCATTTCCGGCATTCCGTTCAACGGCCCGATCGGCGCCGCCCGCGTCGGCTGGATCGATGACCAGTACGTGCTGAACCCGACGGCCACGCAGCTCAAGAGCTCCAAGCTCGATCTGGTGGTGGCCGGCACCGACGCGGCCGTGCTGATGGTCGAGTCCGAAGCCGATCAGCTGTCCGAAGAGGTGATGCTCGGCGGCGTGGTCTACGGCCACGAGCAGATGCAGACGGTCATCAACGCCATCAACGACCTGGTGCGCGAAGCCGGCAAGCCCGAGTGGGACTGGCAGCCCGCTCCCAAGAACGAAGCGCTGATCGCCTCGGTGCGCGCCGTGGCCGAGGAAGGCCTGAAGGCCGCCTACCAGATCCGCTCCAAGCAGGATCGCACCGCCAAGCTGCGGGAGGTCTATGCCGACGTGCAGGCCAAGCTGGCCGCGCAGGCGGAAGCCGCCGGCAATGCGATCGATTCCGTCGAAATCGACAACATCCTGTTCGACTTCGAGGCCCAGATCGTCCGCGGCCAGATCCTGAACGGCGAGCCGCGCATCGACGGCCGCGACACCCGCACGGTGCGCCCCATCAGCATCCGCCTGGGCGTGCTGCCCCGCGCGCACGGCAGCGCGCTGTTCACCCGCGGCGAAACCCAAGCCCTGGTGGTCGCCACGCTGGGCACCAAGCAGGATGAGCAGATCATCGACGCGCTGATGGGCGAGTACCGCGATCGCTTCATGCTCCACTACAACATGCCGCCGTTCGCCACCGGCGAAACCGGCCGTATCGGCACGCCCAAGCGCCGCGAAGTCGGCCACGGCCGCCTGGCCAAGCGCGCGCTGGTGCCGCTGCTGCCCGCGCCGCAGGACTTCCAGTACACCATCCGCGTGGTGTCGGAGATCACCGAGTCCAATGGCTCGTCGTCGATGGCTTCCGTCTGCGGCGGCTCGCTCGCCATGATGGACGCCGGCGTGCCGGTCAAGGACCACGTGGCCGGCGTGGCCATGGGCCTGATCAAGGACGGCGGCAAGTTCGCCGTGCTGACCGACATCCTCGGCGACGAGGACCACCTGGGCGACATGGACTTCAAGGTGGCCGGCACCGTCACCGGCGTCACCGCGCTGCAGATGGACATCAAGATCCAGGGCATCACCAAGGAAATCATGCAGGTTGCGCTGGCGCAGGCCCGCGAAGGCCGCCTGCACATCCTGGGCAAGATGCGCGAGGCCATCGAGGGCTCGCGCGGCGAGCTGTCGGCCTTCGCGCCGCGCATGCTGTCCATGAAGATCAATCCCGAGAAGATCCGCGACGTGATCGGCAAGGGAGGCGCCACCATCCGCGCGCTCACGGAAGAAACCGGCACCCAGATCGACATCTCCGACGACGGCACCATCGTCATCTCCAGCGCCGACCTGGACCGCGCCAAGGAAGCGCAGCGCCGCATCGCCGACCTGACCGCCGACGTGGAAGTGGGCCAGATCTACGAAGGCGCCGTGCTGCGCCTCTTGGATTTCGGCGCCATCGTCCAGGTGCTGCCGGGCCGCGACGGCCTGCTGCACATATCCGAAATCGCCAATCACCGCATCGCCAACATCAACGATGTGCTGAAGGTCGGCCAGCAGGTCCGCGTCAAGGTCATCGAGGCCGACGACAAGGGCCGCCTGCGCCTGTCGATGAAGGCCATTGCTGCTGAACAGTAGGCTCCTCCCTGCGCGCTGACGCGCGCCCGGCATGGTGAGCCCCCCGCCGCTACGCGGCAGCCCCCCCGAGGGGCGGGGACCCGCCTTGAGGCGGCACTGGCGGACCGGCAAAGCCGGATCCGCGGTGCCCTGGATCTGGGGGAGGGGAGTGTTGCCGACGGCGTCCTGCGGGGCGCCGTTTTTTATTTGTGCGACGCGAGCACGGCGCGCCGCCTGGAACCAGAAACGCTGCCGACCGCGGAGCTGGTTACGGCGGCCGGCCGGTCTTGTCCGAAGCCAGATGCGTCAACAGGTCCCGCACGGGAGCCGAGAGGCCGGTCCAGTCGCGGAAGCACAGGCACAGGCGGCGGTGAGCCCAGCTTTCGGCCAGGGCGACGCGCTGGTAGGGGTGGCGACGGCGATAGCGCCGGGCGATGCTGTCGGGGACGATGCCCACGCCTACGCCGTGGGATACCATTTCGCACAGGCCGCCGAAATTGTTCATCTTGATGCGGAAGGCAAGGGTGTGCCCTGTACGGCGCGCGTGTTCGTCGATGTAGTCCTGCAGCGCGCTGCCCGGCGCCAGTCCGACAAAAGGTTCCCGCACGATCTCGGCGAAGGGGACCATGCGTTTTTGCGCCAGGCCGTGCCCGGCGGGGGCGATCAGCACCAGGTGGTCCGTGGCCACGGGTTGTAGTTGCAGGCCCGGCGCGGCGACCTGATCGGAGGTGACGCCCGCTTCGACCAGTCCGGCGGAGACGGCCTTGACGATCTCGCCGCTGGTGCGTTCCCTGACGTCGATGTTCATGCGCGGACGCGCGGCCATCCAGGGGGCCAGCTTGCGCGGGAGGAACTCCGTCAGCGCGGCGGTATTGGCGTAGAGCCGGATGGTGCCGCGTGCGCCGGCGGCGAAGTCCTGCAGTTCGCCCTGCATCAGTTCCCGCTGGCGCAGTATGAGCCTGGCATGATGGGCGAGCGCTTCGCCTGCCTCCGTGGGCACCACGCCGCGATGGCGGCGTTCCAGCAGTCGTACGCCGGCGTCCGCCTCGATGTTGCGCACGCGTTCGCTGGCCGAGGCCAGCGCCAGGTTCGCCCGCGCGGCGCCTTGCGTGATGCTGCCCGCATCGACGATGCAGAGGAACAGGCGGAGGTCGGCAAGATCGAGTCGCATGGTGCCGCTCCTGTGTGGTATGCCTTCGGCCAATCCGAAGCCATGAAAGAAAGAACCACATTGTGCCAAAGCACGGGGAATGGCCCAATAGACCGTGCGCGCATACCGCCGGGACGATGGCTCGGTTCCCGCGATCTCCCGGCATGCGCGACTCCCTACATCCCGCGGAACGAAGGAGACGGCAGTGGCGCGGTCGCAAGTTTTTCATCGCATGGTTTTCTCCTTGGGATTGGCCGCTTCCGCGGCTTTCGCGCCGGCGGCGCCGGCCGCGCCGCTACTCGAGGAAATCGCCACTCCCGAACAGATCTACCAGATGGCCCTGGAGGCGCGGACCGAGCGCAACTATCGCGCCATGTTGGCGCTGCTGAGGCAGGCGGCCGGCACGGGCGACCTGGAGGCGCAGGAAATGCTGGCCTCGGTCCTGATGGCCGGATCCGCCCTGTACGGGAAAGGCGTGCAAGCCGATCCCTGCGAGGCGATGCACTGGGCCCGGCTTGCGGCGGTCCAGGGGAGCGAGACCGGACGGCATCAATCGATGATCCTGAACGGCCTGCGGGACGTGCCCCGTGCCCGGAAGGATTGCCGTTCGGCGCCGGCATACAGATAGACAAGTCGATGGGTCGAGCCGGGAACGGCGGCGGGCACGCTGCAGGCATGTCGGCGCTCCCGGCGGGGGCGCGGTCTACAATGGGCGCCTCGTCTCCACCCGCCCTTGTTCCATGGCCGTCCATCGACTCGAATTGCGCGGGATCACCAAGCGGTATCCCGGCGTCCTCGCGAACGACGATGTCTCGCTGGCCGTTGCGCCGGGCGAGATCCACGCCGTGCTGGGCGAGAACGGCGCCGGCAAGTCGACCCTGATGAAGATCGCGTATGGGGCGCTCGCGCCCGACGCGGGGCAGGTCGTGTGGAACGGCCGTCCGGTGGCGCTGCGCGCGCCGGACGATGCGCGGACGCTCGGCATGGGCATGGTGTTCCAGCATTTCGTGCTGTTCGAGACCCTGACCGTGGCGCAGAACGTGCTGCTGGGACTGCCGGCCGCTTTCGCGCGACGAACCCGGCACGGCTGGCTGGCGCCATTGATCGAGCGCTATCGGCTGGGCCTGGACCCCGATGCCTATGTAGGCGATCTGTCCGTGGGCGAGCGCCAGCGCGTCGAGCTGCTGCGCGCGCTGGCCGCGCGTCCGCAATTGCTCATCCTGGACGAGCCGACGTCGGTGCTGTCGCCCGAGGCCAGGGCAGCCCTGTTCGCCACGTTGCGGCAGCTCGCGGCCGAGGGCTGCAGCATCGTCTACATCAGCCACAAACTGGCGGAGATCCGCGAGCTGTGCGACCGCTGCACGGTGCTGCGCGCGGGCCGGACGGTGGCGGTGGTCGATCCGCGCGGGATGGCGCAGGACGAACTGGCGGCCTTGATGCTGGGCAGCGCGGTGGACGAGGTGCGAACCGCCGCGCCTCGCCCCGCGGGCGATCCGGTGCTGACCGTGCGAAGGCTGTCGGTGCCCGCTCCGGCCGGCCAGCGGGTCGGCCTGCGCGACGTTTCGTTCGATCTGCGGGCCGGGGAAATCCTGGGCGTGGCCGGCGTGTCGGGCAACGGCCAGGCCTTGTTGCTCTCGGCGCTGTCGGGCGAGGAGACGGGCATGCCCGACGACGTCATCCGCCTGATGGGCCGGCCCATCGGCCGGCTGCGGCCGTCCGCGCGGCGTGCGCTGGGGTTGCGCGCCATTCCCGAGGAGCGCCTGGGGCGTGGCTGCGTGCCCGAGATGGGGCTGGACGACAACGTGCTGCTGACCATGGCGCCTGCGCAAGCGGCTGCGGGGGGATGGGTGCGCCGCCGGGGCCTGGCCGCGGCGGCTTCCGGCATCATCGCCCGGTATGGCGTGCGTGCCGTCTCGCCGCGCGTGCCGGCGCGCAGCCTCTCGGGCGGCAACCTGCAGAAGTTCATGGTGGGCCGCGAGCTTCAGGGCGCGCCGCGCGTGCTGGTGGCGGCCCAGCCAACCTGGGGGGCGGACATCGGCGCGGCCGCGCGTATCCACCAGGCACTGATCGACTTGCGCAATGCCGGCGGGGCGGCCTTGATCATTTCCGAAGACCTCGACGAATTGCTCGGCATCTGCGACCGCCTGGCCGTCATGGCGGGTGGGCGGCTCTCGCCCGCGGTGGCGCGCGCCCGCGTCGGCGCCGACATGCTGGGCCGTTGGATGGAAGGACGGTGGGACGATGATCCAGCTTGAGGCGCGCGCGTCCGCCTCCCGGCTGGCGACGTGGCTCTCGCCGCTCGCCGCGCTGGTGCTCACCATGCTGGGCGGCGCGCTGCTGTTCGTCATCCTGGGCGTCGATCCCTGGCAGGGGTTGCGGCTGTTCCTGGTCGAGCCTTTCAACGGCCTCTATGCGTGGGGCGAGCTGGCCGTCAAGGCGGCGCCGCTGGCGCTGTGCGCGGTGGGGCTGTCGATATGCTTTCGCGCCAACGTCTGGAACATCGGCGCCGAAGGCCAACTGGTGGCGGGCGCCATCGCGGGCGGCGGCGTGGCCTTGCTGGCGGGCCCGGAAACATGGCGCGGCTACGTGCTGCTGGTCATGGCCGCCGGCATGCTGGGCGGCATGGCATGGGCGGCGCTCACGGCCTGGCTCAAGGACCGCTTCGGCGCCAACGAGATGCTGGTCAGCCTGATGCTGACGTACGTGATACAGCTGCTGCTCGGCTATCTGGTGTTCGGCCCCTGGCGCGACCCCTACGGCTACAACTTCCCGCAGTCCCGGTCGTTCGACGAGGCGGCCCTGCTGCCCACGCTCTGGGAAGGTACCCGCGCGCACGCGGGGCTGGCGCTGGCCTTCGCCGCGGCGGCCGTGGCGTGGCTGTTCCTCGCCCGTTCCTATCCGGGCTTTCGCCTGCGCGTGGTGGGAGCCGCGCCTGCCGCGGCGCGCTATGCGGGGTATTCGCCGCGGCAGGCGCTGTGGACCTCGATGCTGGCGTGCGGCGCCCTGGCCGGACTCGCCGGCATGGGCGAAGTGGCGGGGCCCATGCAGCGGCTCACGACCTCGGTGTCGCCGGGCTATGGGTTCGCCGCCGTGATCGCGGCGTTCCTGGGCCGCCTGCATCCGGCCGGCGCGCTCGTGGCCAGCGTCGTCATGGCCGCGCTCTACATCGGCGGCGAATTGGCGCAATCGCGCCTGGGATTGCCGGCGTCCATCGTGGGCGTCTTCCAGGGCCTGGCGCTGGCGCTGCTGTTGCTGGGCGACACCCTGGTGCGCCACCGGATCCGGTGGCGCCGGCCGGCGCCGGCGGCGAGGTGACCGGCATGGAAAACCTGCTGCCGCTCGTCGCCGCGACCTTGAATGCCGGCACGCCCCTGGCGCTGGCCGCGCTCGGGCTGGCGATGCACGAGCGGGCCGGCGTGATCAACCTCGGCGCGGAGGGCATGATGCTGCTGGCCGCCGCGGCCGGCTTCGCCGCGGCGTTCCATACCGGCAGCCCGTGGTGGGGGCTGGCGGCCGGCGCCGCGGCGGGCGCGGCGCTGGCCGCCGGTTTCGCGCTGCTTGTCGTGGTTTTCAATGCGAGCCAGTACGGCAGCGGCCTGGCGGCGATGCTGCTGGGGTCCGGGCTTTCCGCTTTCGCCGGCGTGTCCTATGCGGGCCGGTCGCTGGCGCGCGGCGAAACCGGCCTGCCGCTGCTCAGGGAGCTGCCCTGGGTCGGAAACACCGTGTTCGCGCTGCATCCGCTGGTGTACGCCACGATGGCCCTGGCCGTCCTGCTGGCCTGGTTCCTGTATCGCACGCGTGCCGGCATGCTGTTGCGCGCCGTGGGGGAATCGCCGGAGTCGGCGCACGCGCTGGGATATCCCGTGGGGCGCATCCGCACGCTCGCCATCCTGGCCGGCGGCCTTTGCTGCGGACTGGCCGGCGCGTACCTGTCGGTGGTCTATACCCAGCTATGGAGCGAAGGCATGGTGGCCGGCAGGGGCTGGATGGCCCTGGCGCTGATCGCCTTCGGCATGTGGCATCCGCTGTGGATCCTGCTGGGAGCCTATCTTTTCGGCGGCCTGACCATGCTGCAGTTCCAGCTGCAGGGCATGGGCGTGCAGGTGCCGTCGCAGTTCCTGGCGATGCTGCCTTACGTCTGCACCATCGCCGTGCTGGCCTTGCGTGGCGCCAATCCCGGCTGGCTGCGCCGGAACATGCCGCGCTCGCTGGGTCGGCCCTTCCTGCCCGAGCGATAGCGCGACGGAATCGTACCCGGTCCGGTCAGTGGCCGGCTTCGGCGGGCGCCAGGGTCAGCCGGTGGGCGTCGGGCCCGGGCAGGAAAGGGCTCGCCTCGCCGGCTACCCATGCCGAGTGGCCGGCGAGGAAGAAGGGCGAGAGCGGATGGCCGGACGCACCCCCGGGCATCTCGAGTACGCCGTGTTCCTCATGGCCGGGCGACACCACGAAACGCTCGGAGGCGCCGAAGGCGGCGCCCTGGACGCGCGGCATGTGGATGTCGCCCGGCATCGGCCGCCGGGGCGCCGACAGCCAGCGTCCCACCGGCGCCGGCAGGACGCGCGCCAGCGGGTGCGCGATGGCCAGGCGATTGCGGTCGCCCCAGCGGATCTTTTCCAGGGGCCGTCCTCCCGCGGTGAGCGCGGCAATCGACGTGTCGATGCGTTCGAGCATGAAGGCGCGCCAGTCGGCGGCGTAGGCCGGCTTCCAGGCCTGCGCACGCACGAGGTCCTCCATGACGGCCAGCAGGCGCGACGAAGCCCGGCGTACCGACAGACCGGGCTCGATCGCGGCCAGCCTGTCGTCCAGCGCGCCGAACCAGGCGTCGTACAGCGTGTCGTAGTAGGCGCGCAGCAGCGCATAGCCGGCGCTGTCGGCATCGGCCCGCCCGTTCCAGGATTGCAGGATGCGGCGGGCGGCGGCCCGCTGCGGATGGTCCGCGACGGCCGCATCGTCGAGCACGGCCAGGGCCTGCTCGCGCAGGAACGCGATCCACGGCGCCCGGTCGTCCAACTGGATGGCGAGGAGGTCGCGCTCGTTGAAACGCTCGGCGGCGAAGAGCGCATCGCGTATCTGCGTGGCGCGCGCGCCGACGTCGGCGCCGCCGTCGCCGATCTTGCGCTGCGCGTCGCCATCCGCGAGCTGCGTGCTGTTGGCGGTCCACAGGCGCCCATAGGCCGGATCGATGATCGCGGGATAGTCCGCGGGAGCAAGGCGGGCGAGCGGGGCGCCGGCCCGGTCGGGTTCGGCCGGGAAGCCGAGCGGGTCGAGCGTGGCGGCAGGCAACGGGCCGGCCAATGTCCAACCTATGCCGCCGCCGCGGTCCGCCGCCACCAGGTTCTGGGTAGGAATGCCTGCCGCCTGCGCGACGCGCAGCGCCTGTCCGAGGTCGCGCGCGTTTTCCATCTCGGCCAGTACGACATTGGCGGCTTCAGGCAGGTGGGCGATCCAGCGGACCGCATAGGCGTGCGCGCCGGTCTGCAGCACGGGGCCCCAGCGGGTCTCGCGCACGGGCAGCATGACCGGCGGCCCGTCCTTCACCTCGATGCGCTCCATCGTTTCGGACGCGGGTTCCCACGCGTCCGCAGGTCCGCGATAGCGGGTCGGATCCGCCGGATCGGGATCCAGCCGCACCAGGTCCATGAAGTGGCCGTAGCTGTTGGTGAAACCCCACGCGATGTCGCCGTTGCTGCCGGCCACCACGATGGGGGCGCCCGGCAGGCTGACGCCGCTGATGCGCCGTTGTCCCGCGGCCGACGGAAACTCCAGCGTCAGCCGATACCAGACGTTGGGCAGGCGCAGTCCGAGATGCATGTCGTTGGCCACGAGCGCACGGCCGTCCGCGCCACGGCGCGCATCCACGGCCCAGCCGTTGCTGCCCAGCGCCGACGCGGGCGTGCCGGCATCGACCATCAGTTCGGCGGGCGTTGCGCCCCGGGGCCGCGGCGGGCGGGGCCTGTCTATCCAGTCGGGCCGGGCATCCAGCAGCGCCGGTGCGGGCGGGACCTCCGGCGGGGCGGATGAAGGAGGGCGGTCCAGCGGCGCATCCCAGCGGCTGCCCACAGGTATCAGGGCGGCAAGCACGGGTTCGGGCAGCAGGCTGCGCAGGGCTTCGCGCGAGCGTGTCCGGACCAGCTCGCCGCCTTGCAGGTCCAGGTACATCGCATAGATAGCCAGCAGCGTATCGACGGGTTGCCAAGGCTGGGGCGGGGCGCCCAGGAGCACATACTCGAACGGGCGGGCGTCGAGCGAAGCCAGGCCCGCGTTGACGCCATCCGCGTAGCGTTCGAGCAGCGTCCGGTGCGCCGGCGGCAGCGCCGCATAGGCCCGTTCGGCGCGCGTCCGGAACCGGTGCAGGCGCACCCGCCGGTCCATCGGCACCGCGGCCTCGCCCACCAGCGCCGCCAATTCCCCCGCGGCCGAACGCCGCACCAGGTCCATCTGGAAGAAGCGGTCCTGGGCGTGGGCGAAGCCGGTGGCGTAGGCGGCATCGGCCCGGTTCTGCGCGCGGATGGTGACGCTGCCTTGCGCATCGCGCGCGATCGTGGCGGATTGCATGGTGCCGGCGCGCACCTGGCCGTCCAGTTGAGGCAGGCTCGCCCGCAGGTACAGCCAGGCTCCCGCTGCGCTCATCGCCATGAGCACGACAAGACCGGCTGTCGCCAGCGCGGCAACACGGACGGCACGGGAAGCGACGCGGCGGGTCATGGTGCGCGGCCCGTTGTCTCGGGGCGGACGTGCGGACGCAGGGCGCGGGTCGAGGAACTGGCGCGGAGCATGACGGTTTCCTGGAGCGTATTGCCCGGCATTGTGCCTGTTCCGCGTTGCAGAGGATATGGGCAAGAATGCCTTCACTCTGCGCAGCCCATTGTAAAAAAGCCGTGCCTGGCGGCACGGCTTTCAAGCCAGGGCCGGTTCCGGCCGGCCCTGATGCCGGGGAGTCAGCCCTGGCTGGCTTCGATGCCCAGTCCCTTGGCGACGCCTTCCCCGTATCGCGGGTCCGCCTTGGCGAAGTGCGCGATCTGGCGCTCCTGGATGTCGCGCGGCACCGTCTTCATCGAATTGACGATGTTCTCGATCAGCAGCGCCTGCTGCTGGGGATTCATCAGCCGGAACAGGTTGCCGGCCTGCGTGTAGTCGTCGTTGCCCACGCGATGATCGTATCGATCGGCGTCGCCCTCCAGCCGCAGCGAGGGCTCGCGGTAGGCAGGGTCCTGCTTGGGCGCGTCGCTGAAGCTGTTGGGTTCGTAGTTCGGTTCGCCGCCGAAATTGCCGTCGAAACGCATGGCGCCATCGCGCTGGTAGGTACGCACCGGCGCATGCGGCCGGTTGACGGGCAGCGCCTGGTAGTTGGTGCCGACGCGATACAAGTGCGCGTCATGATAGGCGAAGAGGCGCGCCTGCAGCATCTTGTCGGGGCTGAAACCGAGGCCGCGCACGATGGAGGCCGGCGAGAACGCGGCCTGCTCGACTTCGGCGAAATAGTTCTCCGGATTGCGATCGAGCGTGATGACGCCGACTTCGATCAGCGGGAAATCCGCGTGCGGCCAGACCTTGGTCAGATCGAACGGATCATAGGGCGTCTTGCGCGCCTGCTCCTCGGTCATGACCTGGATACAGAAGCGCCACTTGGGAAAGTCGCCGCGGGCAATCGCGTCGAACAGGTCGCGTTGCGCGTAGTCGGGGTCCTCGCCGGCCAGCCGGACGGCGTCGCGCGGGTGCAGGTTCTTGATGCCCTGCAGGCTGAGCACGTGATACTTCACCCAGACCCGTTCGCCACGGGCGTTGATCATGCTGAAAGTATGGCTGCCGAAACCGTGCATGTGGCGGTAGCCGTCTGGCGTGCCGCGATCGGAGAACAGCGTGGTGACCTGGTGCAGCGACTCGGGCGACTGCGACCAGAAGTCCCACATGGCGGTCGGGTTCTTCAGGTTGGTGCGCGGGTCGCGCTTCTGGGTATGGATGAAGTCGGGAAACTTGATGCCGTCGCGAACGAAGAAGACCGGCGTGTTGTTGCCCACCAGGTCCCAGTTGCCTTCGTCGGTATAGAACTTGATGGCGAACCCGCGCGGATCGCGCTCGGTATCCGCCGAGCCCTTCTCGCCGCCGACCGTGGAGAACCGGATGAACACGTCGGTCTTCTTGCCTACATGCGAGAAGAGGTCGGCGCTCGTGTAGCGCGTGATGTCGCTGGTGACTTCGAACACGCCGTAGGCGCCCGAGCCCTTGGCATGGACCACGCGTTCGGGAATGCGCTCCCGGTTGAAGTGCTGGAGTTTCTCGATGAGATGGAAGTCTTCCATCAGGACCGGGCCGCGGGCGCCGGCAGTGCGCGAATTCTGGTTGTCGGCGACGGGAGCGCCCGTGGCGGTGGTGAGTTTCGTCATCGTTGGCTCTCTGGGGCGGTTGAGGAGCCCACACGATAGGATGGATCTAGTTATTAGTAAATTGAATTACTCAAATTGAATCAATAGTAATTGACAATCGATCCTCGTCGGCGAGCTATCGTGCGGCGCGGGCGCCTCCCGGCCGCTTGGTAAAATCGTCCCTTGATCCCGTCCGGCCAGCGTGCTTCCCGCTGGCCGGACATCCAACCTGGAAGCCGTGTTCGAGGAGAACCTGCGTGAAAAACCTCGTTTCGGTGCCGGCCGCGCACCGCGAACAAACTTGTCCCCCCGAAACGGAACGCCTGGTCCGCCCCGCTCTTGCCAGCGGCGGGCGCCGCCGCGTGCTCGGCTGGCTGGCGGGCGTGCCGGCGGCGTATGCGGCGCTGGCTGTGCCGCGTCCTGCCTGGGCGGCGGCCGAATCCCTGTCGGTGGGTTTCGTCTATATGTCGCCGATTACCGACGCCGGGTGGACGCGCCAGCACGAAGACGGCCGGTTGGCGATGGTGCGCGCCTTGGGGGACCGCGTAACCACCCGCGTGGTGGAGAACGTGCCCGAGAACGCAGACGCCGAGCGCGTGATCCGCGATCTGGCCCGCCAGGGGTGCAAGCTCGTCTTCACCACCTCGTTCGGCTATATGGACGCGGTGATGCGCGTGGCGCGCGAATTTCCCAAGGTCGTGTTCGACCAGGCCTCGGGCTACCGGCTCGCGCGGAACCTGGGCGCCTACAACATCCGTTTTTACGAAGGCCGCTATCTCGCCGGACTGGTGGCCGGCGCGATGACGCGCAGCAACGTGCTGGGCTATGTCGCGGCGCTGCCGATTCCCGAGGTGATCCAGGGCATCAACGCGTTCACGCTGGCGGCACGCAGCGTCAATCCCAAAGTGCAGGTGCGCGTGGTCTGGACGCAGAACTGGTTCGACCCGCCCCGCGAGCGCGATGCCGCGCAAGCCGTGCTGCGCCAGGGGGCCGACGTGCTGACGAACCACTCGGGCTCCTCCGCGGTGGCGCAGGCGGCCGAAGCCGCGGGAGCCTGGATGCTCGGCTACACGTCGGACATGAGCAAGTACGCGCCGACGCGGCAGCTCGGCGCGGTGGTGCATCGCTGGGGCGACCACTACATCCAGGCCGCGCGCGAAGTGCTGGCGGGCACCTGGACGTCGCGGGCAATCATGGGCGGCTTGCAGGACGGCATGATCGCGCTCGAGGCGCTTTCTCCCCAGGTGCCCCAGGCCGTGCGCGCCTCCGTGGAGCAGGCCCGGCAACGGATCGCTGCGGGCGCGCTGCATCCTTTCGGCGGCCGCCTCGTCGACAACCAGGGCACGGTGCGCCAGCAGTCCGGCGTGCCGAGCCAGCGCGACGTGGACCATATGGACTGGTTCGTCGAGGGGGTGGTGGGCAAGGCGGTGGCCTGAGGAGAAGTCTGCGGACGTATCCCCTCCGATGCCGGTAAAGTATGGGACGCATGTGAACCGCCGCCTCCGGGCGTTGTCCCACGAGAGTGCGCCGCCCTGGCGGTTCCGCACGTTCCCGCCGGCGGGCGCCATGCGGCGCTCGCCTTCCCAGCCTTCTTTTCCTTGCGCCGGCCATGAAACCTGACGCACGTCCGTTTTCTTCGTTTTCGTTCCTGGCCCAGGCCTGGCGCATGACCGTCCGCGACTGGCGCGCCGGCGAACTGCGGCTCCTGGCGATGGCGCTGGTCGTCGCGGTGGCGTCGGTGGCCAGCGTGGGTTTCCTGGCCGACCGCATTCGCCAGGCACTGGAACGCGATGCCGCCCAGCTGCTGGGCGGCGACCTGGTCCTGATTTCCGACACGCCGGTGTCGGACGCCCAGCGCGAGGAGGCGCGGCGACTGGGGCTGTCGCTGACCGAGACTCTGCAGTTCCCCTCCATGGCCAGCGCCGGCAGCGGCGATGCGGCGCGCTCGCAACTGGCGGCGCTCAAGGCGGTGCAGCCCGGCTATCCGCTGCGCGGCAACCTGCGCGTGGCGGAAGGTCCGGCGATGCCCGATGCGGTCACGCGGGACATCCCGGCTCGCGGCGCGGTCTGGGTGGATCCGCAATTGCTCTCGCTGCTGGACGTGCAGGTGGGAGCCAGCCTGCAGCTGGGAGACAAGCGCTTTCGCATCGACCGCGTGATCGCGGTGGAGCCCGACCGCGGCATGAACTTCATCAACGTCGCGCCGCGGGTCATGATGCGCGCCGACGACCTGGATGGTACGGGACTGGTGACCTTCGGCAGCCGCGTGTCCTACCGGCTCCTGGTGGCCGGGCGGCCTGCCGCCGTGCGCGACTACGCTGCGTGGCTCCAGGCCCATCCGCAGCGCGGCCAGCGCGTGGAAACGCTGGATTCCGGCCGGCCGGAAATGCGCCGCACCATCGACCGCGCCCAGCAATTCCTGTCGCTGGTGGCCCTGCTGGCGGCGTTGATTGCCGCGGTAGCCGTGGCGCTGGCGGCGCGCCGCTTCACGCTGCGGCATTTCGACAGCGTGGCCGTGATGCGCTGCCTGGGGGCGACGCAGTCCTTGCTGACGCGACTGTTCGCCGCTGAATTTCTCATCATCGCGCTCGGGGCCGCCGCAGTAGGGAGCGTGATCGGGTATGCCGCCCACGAGGGGCTGATCGCGGCGCTCGGGGGACTCATCACGGCGGATCTGCCGCGCGCCGGTCCGTTGCCGGCCGTGCAGGGCTTTCTTGCCGGCGTCTGGCTCCTGCTCGGCTTCGCGCTGCCGCCGCTGGCCCAGCTGCGGCACGTGTCGCCCGTGCGCGTGCTGCGCCGCGATACCGGGGTTGCCCAGGCGCGCACGGCGGTCGGCTATGGCATCGGCGCGCTCGGCTTCGCGCTGCTGCTGCTCTGGTTCGCGCGCGACCTGAAGCTGGGCCTGATGGTGGCCGGCGGCTTTCTCGCGGGTTTCCTGCTGTTCTCCGGCGTGGCCTGGCTGGGCGTGCGATGGCTGGAACCGCTGCGGCAGTGGCAGCGCGGCCCGGTGGCGCTGCGCTTTGCGCTGGCCGGCGTGGTGCGGCGCCGGGGCGCGACCGTGGCGCAGGTCTGCGCGCTCGCGGTGGGGTTGATGGCCTTGCTGCTGCTGTCTATCACGCGCAGCGACCTGGTCGACGGCTGGCGCCAGGCCGCGCCGCCCGATGCGCCCAATCGTTTCCTCATCAACATCCAGCCGGACCAGCGCGAGGCGGTGGCGCAGCGGCTGGCGCAGGCCGGCCTGGACCACGTGGACCTCTACCCCATGATTCGCGGCCGCCTGCTCGAGATCAACGGGCGCGCCGTCGGCCCGGCGGATTACCAGGACGATCGCGCGCGCCGGCTGGTGGACAGGGAATTCAATCTTTCCTACATGGACCGGATGCCCGGCCACAATCGCGAGGTGGCGGGCCGCTGGCTGGACCCGTCGGCGGCCGAGGTGTCCATGGAAGAGGGCATCGCGCAGACGCTGGGCGTGAAGCTGGGCGATACGCTCAAATTCGACATCGCTGGCAACCAGGTCGACGTGGCGGTCTCGGGCCTGCGCGCGGTGGATTGGGATTCCATGCAGGTCAATTTCTTCGCCATCCTGTCGCCCGCCGTGCTGCGCGACATGCCGCAGAGCTGGATCACGGCGCTGCACTTGCCGGACGACAAGGCCGGCCTGTCCAATACGCTGATCCGCGAGTTTCCCAATCTCACCATCTTCGATACCAGCGCCATCCTGCGGCAGGTGCAGGGCGTGCTGGACCAGGTGGTGGCCGCGGTGCAGTTCCTGTTCCTGTTCACCCTGGCGGCGGGCTGCCTGGTGTTGTATGCCGCGCTGGCCTCGACCCGTGACGAACGCGTGCGCGAGGCGGGCCTGCTGCGCGCGCTGGGGGCGACCCGGCGCCAGCTGTCGACGGCGCAGTGGCTCGAGCTCGGCGCCATCGGGGGCGCCGCCGGCATGCTGGCCGCGGCCGGCGCCTCGGTGATCGCCTGGCTGCTGGCGCGTTTCGTGTTCGACTTCGCGCTGGCGCCCAATCCCTGGGTATGGGCGGCCGGTTTGCTGATAGGCGTGGCATGCGCGTTGGCCGGCGGATGGATGGGCCTGCGCGGCGTGCTGCGGCACCCGCCCCTGGCAACGCTGCGGGAAGTGTAGAAGGTGCCGCGCTTTGGAAAACCGATATGCAGAATGACAAGACGATATTGATACAGGAACCGGCCGAGCCGGCACCGGCCGGGCAGACCGTGTTCGAACGCATAGGCGGGGAAGGGCGGGTGCGGGAGCTGGTCGACCGCTTCTATGACTTGATGGACCTGGACGCCGACCTGTCTGACCTGCGCGCGGCGCACGGCCCTTCGCTGGAGCAGGCGCGCGACAAGCTGTTCTGGTTCCTGTGCGGCTGGATGGGCGGGCCGGACTACTACATCCGGCGCTTTGGCCATCCGCGCCTGCGGGCGCGTCATCTGCCGTTTTCCATCGGCACGAAAGAGCGGGACCAGTGGGTGGTCTGCATGGGACGCGCGATGCAGCAGGTCGGGATCGAACCGGAGCTGGCCGACCGGCTGCTGGCCTCGTTCTACAACACGGCCGACTGGATGCGCAACCGCGCGGAGTAAGCCAAGGGGCTTCAGGCACCCGGCGCGGTGGCGCCGGGACGTTCCCATGGCGGCGTGCCGCCCAGGTGCTCGCGCAGCCATGCCAGCAACACCTCGAGTCGCGGCGTGTGGCGCTTGCGTGCCGGTATCAGCGCCTTGAGCCACACGTCCTGCAAGGGGTGGTCTTCCAGCAGCGCCACCAGGGTGCCGTCGGCCAGCGCCTTCCCCGCGACGTAGCTCGGCAGGACGGCTATGCCGTTGCCCGCGCGTGCGGCCGCATAGAGCGCGTAGTTGTCGTTGGCGCCCAGGCGCGCCGGAACGTCGACGCTGACCGGGCCGCGCGCGCTGTTGAAATGCCAAGTATGGCCCGTGGGATTGAACACCAGACAGTCGTGATCGGCCAGGTCGCGCGGATGGCGCGGCGCCGAGCGGCGCGCCAGATAGGCGGGGGCGGCGCATACCACCTGCCGCAGAGGGCACAGCGGTTCGTCGACCACGCCCTCGTAACTGTCCGCGCGGCCGCTCACCGAGATGTCGAAGCCTTCCTCGGCGGGATTGGCCGAGCGGTCCAGCAGCATGATCTCCAGGGTCAGCCGGTCGTAGCGCTGCTGGAAGGCAGCCAGGATATCCGCCAGGTACAACACCGTGAGCGACGTGGGGGCGCGCAGCCGGATGTGGCCTTCGAGCACGTCTTCGTCTCGCTTCAGCTCGGAGGCGATGTCGTCGAAGTCGCTGACCAGCGCTCGCGCCCGGGCGTGGAATTTGTGGCCGGCCTCGGTCAGCGTCACCCGGCGGCTGGAGCGGTCGAACAGGCGCGTTCCCAACGTCCACTCGAGATGGCCGATACGCTTGGCGATGACCGAGGGAACCGTATCGAGCTGGCGTGCCGCTTCGGAGAAATTGCCGCCCCGCACCGTGGCTAGGAAGGCGCGCAAGTTGGCCAAGGTGTCCATATCTATTCCAAATTGCGAAAGCTGGTTCCTCAAATTAGACCAGATAATCCAATTTGAAACAGATACCATGTCCGCTTCGCAGAATGACGAGGTGGAGCAATGACATTGGGACATCCGGCCAGCGTTTCGGAGCCGGCCCGGCAGACCCCGGTACTGGGCGAATACGACGTCGTGGTGCTGGGCGGCGGCCCGGCCGGCATGACGGCGGCTGCCGCCGCCGCACGCCATGGGTGCCGCACGCTGCTGATCGAGCGCTATGGCTTTCTCGGTGGCATGGGCACCGCTGCGGGCGTCACCAACTTCTGCGGCCTGCATGCCAATGTGTTCGGCGACAACCGGCGCGTGGTCCATGGCCTGGCCGACGAACTGCTTTCCACGCTGGAACGCCTGGGCGGCCTGTGCGAACCGCATCGGATGTTCCAGGACAAGATCATGGCCCAGGCCTATGACAACGCGGCGTTCAAGCTGGCGGCGGACGACCTGGTGGTGTCCAGCGGCAGCCAGGTGCTGTTCCATGCCCAGGCCGCGGGCGTGCTGATGCGCGCGCCGGGCGAGATCGCCGCCTTGCTGGTGGAGACCAAGTCCGGACGCGGCGCCGTGATCGGCAAGATCTACATCGATTGCTCGGGCGATGGCGACATGGCGGCCGCGGCGGGCGTGCCCTACGAGAAAGGCGACGGGCATGGCGGCATGCTGTATCCGTCGACCATGTTCCGCGTCAATAACGTCGATCCCGCGCGCGCGGGCAATGCCTGGGAGCACTTCGGCCGCCTGATGGAAGAGGCCGCCCGGCACGGCCGCCGCTTCGCGCGCAAGACGCCCATCGTCCGCCCGCAGAAGAATCCGGTGGAATGGCGCGCCAACGTGACCCAGCTGAGCAACCCCGACGGCTCGGCCATCGACGGCACCGATGCCTGGCAACTGAGCGAGGGCGAGCTGCAGGGGCGCCGCCAGGCGCGCGAGTTCTTCGAGTTCCTGCGCGAATACGCGCCCGGCTTCGAGTCTTCCTACATCCTGGAAATCGCGCCCCAGGTCGGCATCCGCGAGACCCGCCGCATCGTCGGCGAGTACCAGTTGACCGAGGACGACGTGCTGGGCTGCGCGAGCTTCGACGACACCATCGGCGTCAACGGCTGGCCGGTGGAGGCGCACGTGGCGGGCGACATCGTCTTCAAGTTCGTCGATGTGCCCAATTGCCGGGGCTTCAATCACCTGCCGTACCGCATGCTGCTGCCGCTCGGCGTGGACAACCTGCTGATGGCGGGGCGCTGCGCCTCGATGACCCACATGGGCCAGTCGGCGGCGCGTGTCACGGGGCCGTGCTTTGCCATGGGGCAGGCGGCCGGAACGGCCGCGGCGCTGTCGCTGCGGGCGGGCGTGGCGCCGCGCAGGCTCGACGTCCCCCGCCTGCAAGAGGTCCTGCAGCAGGACGGCGCCTACCTGGGCCGGGACATGTAGCGCCCGGCGCCTGCTTCATTCATCACAAGGAGACAATATCGTGATCAAACACCTGGCCGCGGCCATGCTCGTCGTTCCCATGCTGGCCGTTCCCGCCCATGCGCAGTGGCCCGAGCGGCCGGTGCGCATCATTGCGCCCTTCGCGCCGGCCTCCACGCCGGATACGCTGGCCCGGGTCCTGTCCGAGCGGCTGTCCAAGCAGCTCAAGCAGACCTTCATCGTCGAGAACAAGGCCGGCGCCGGCGGCATGATCGGCACCGACCACGTCGCCAAGGCGGCGCCCGACGGCTATACCCTGGGCGTCAGCATCACCGGACCGCTGGTGAACAACAAGCTGCTCTACAAGAAGATGCCGTACGACCCGGACCGCGACCTGACGCCGATCACGGTGGCGGTGATGCAGCCCAGCGTCATCGTGACGCGGGGCAATCTGGACGCCGCCAATCTCGAGCAGCTCATCGCGCAGCTCAAGCAATCGCCCGGCAAGTTCAACTACGCCTCCATCGGCAACGGCTCGCTGTCGCACCTGACCATGGAGCTGGTGGCTTCGCGCAGCGGCACCAACATCGTGCACGTGCCGTACGGCGGATCGAGCCAGGCCGTGACGGCCCTGATCGCGGGCGACGTGGACATGGCGTGCTTGCCGGCCGCGGCGGTGCAGTCCTTCGTCAAGGCCGGCAAGCTGCGCGCCATCGCCGTCACCACCGGCAGCCGCACGCGCTTCATGCCCGACGTGCCGACCCTGGCCGAGCAAGGCATGGCCGGCATCGACACCGGGGCCTGGATGGGCATCGTCGCGCCCGCCGGCATGGATGAAGCGCTGAAGCGCCGCATCCACCAGGAAGTGGTGCGTGCCTTGCGCGATCCGGAGGCCCGCAAGGCCTTCGACACCCAGATGATGGAAGTGGTGGCCGGCACGCCGGCGGAGTTCTCGGCCTACCTGAAGGAAGAGGCCGACCGCTGGTTCCCCGTCATCCGCAAGAACAAGATCGAACTGGATTGACGCGCGGCCCGGCTCCGCGTTCTCCGGCGCCCGCGAGGCGCCGGCGGCGCAAGGAGCCGCTGCGGCTTTCCCGCAAGGCTCTAAAATCCCTCGTTTTGGGGGCCGAGTCTTGACCGAATACTTGTTGTGGAGCAGCGCCGCCGCTGCCGTGCTCGCCGCGCTGTTCGCACTGCTGGCGCTGCTGCGCAAGCCGGGAACGGGCGATCCACGTCCGGACCAGATCCTGGAGGCGCAGGAACGCCTGGAGCGCTCGCTGCGGGCCGAGATCACCGAGAGCCAGCGCGGGCTGCGTTCGGAACTGGCCGAATCCACGCGCGGCCTGCGTACCGAACTGGGCCAGACCCTGGCGCAAGGGCTGCAGGCCATGGGCGGCCAGCAGGCGCAACAGGCGCAGGTGCTCAACCAGCAGCTCGACGCCTTTGCGCAGAATCTCACCACGCTGACGGCGCAACTGCAGGAGCGCTTCGAGGCGCTGCGCATTTCGCTCACGCGCGACGCCGCCGTCAACCGGGACGAAAGCGCGCAGGCCCTGCAGCGTTTTGCCGACCGTTTTTCGGAACAGCTGCGCGTGCTGACCGAGGCGAACGAGCGCCGCATGGCCGAAGTGCGCACCACCGTCGAACAGCGGCTCAAGGACATGCAGGCCGACAACGCCGTCAAGCTGGAAGAGATGCGGCGCACGGTGGACGAAAAACTGCATGCCACGCTGGAGCAGCGGCTGGGCGAATCCTTCAAGCTGGTCTCGGACCGCCTGGAAGCCGTGCACAAGGGGCTGGGCGAAATGCAGTCCCTGGCGGCCGGCGTGGGCGATCTCAAGCGCGTGCTGACCAACGTGAAGACGCGCGGCACCTGGGGCGAAGTGCAACTGGGCATGCTGATCGAACAGACCATGACCCCCGCGCAATACGGCCGCAACATCAAGCCCGTGCCCGGCAGCGACGAACTGGTGGAGTTCGCCATTCGCCTGCCCGGCCGCGACGACTCGGCGCCGGTATGGCTGCCCATCGACGCCAAGTTTCCCAAGGAGGAATACGAGCGGTTGGTCGACGCGCAGGAACGCGCGGACCTGGAGGCCGTGCGGACCGCCGGCATGGCGTTCGAGCGAGGCGTCGAGCTGGAGGGCCGGCGCATCGGGTCGAAGTACATCGCGCCCCCGCACACCACCGATTTCGCCATCATGTTCCTGCCCACGGAAGGGTTGTACGCCGAGGTGCTGCGCCGGCCCGGCCTGATGGACAAGCTGCACGCCCTGCGCATCAACGTGGCCGGCCCCAGCAATCTCGCGGCCCTGCTCAACAGCCTGCAGATGGGCTTTCGCACGCTGGCGATCGAGCAGCGCTCGTCGGAGGTCTGGAAGGTGCTGGGCGCGGTCAAGTCGGAGTTCGGCAAGTTCGGCGACGCCCTGGCCAGCGTGAAGAAGACGCTGGAAACCGCCAGCAACAAGATCGGGCAGACCGAAGTGCGCACCCGCGCCATGCTGCGCAATCTCAAGACCGTCGAGGCGTTGCCGGAAAACGAGACGCGCCGGCTCCTGGGTTCGGACGACGACAACCTCGCGGCCGACGAGGCCGACCGCGAAGCCGACGCGTAAATGGTTTGTGCAACTTTCCGGTTGCATGATTCGGTGGCCTCGCTATACTGCAACTAATCGGTTGCACAAAAGGAGACGCCGATGAGTACCCATGACCGTATCGAAAAGCAGATCGTGCTGCGCGCGCCCGTCGAGCGCGTCTGGCGCGCGTTGACCGACGTCGGGGAGTTCGGCCAGTGGTTCGGCGTGAAGCTGGACCAGCCCTTCGCGTCCGGCCGAACCATGACCGGCACGTTCGAAGGCGGGTTCGACGAGGAAGAGTTCAGGCAGTACCAGCACGCGCTGGGGCTCCCGCCGTCGGACATACGGCAGCCGCTGCCCAATGCCGTGTTCTGCACGGTCGAGCGCATGGAGCCGCCGCGCGTCTTCAGTTTCCGCTGGATTCCCTTCGGCATCGACGCTGAATGCGATCCGGAGCAGGAACCCACCACCCTGGTCGAGTTCCTGCTGGAAGCCGTTCCCGAAGGCACGCGGCTGACCATTACGGAATCGGGGTTCGAGCGCGTGCCGCTACACCGCCGCCAGCGCGCGTTCATGATGAACGATGGTGGCTGGAGCGCGCAGGCGGAGAATCTCAGGCGCCATGTCGAACCGGCGTGAGCACGACCTGGCCGGGGTCTTTGCCGCGCTGGGCGATGCCACGCGGCTGGCCCTGGTTACCCACCTGCTGGCGGCGGGGGCCTTGTCGGCCACCGCGCTGGCGCAGGGGCGGGACATTTCCCGCCAGGCGATCGTCAAGCACCTGCAAGTGCTGGAAGCGGCGAAACTGGTGGTGCACGAACGCCGCGGCCGGGAAGTGCTGTATGCGCTCGATCCGCACCGCATCGAGGAGGCCCGCGCATTTCTCGCCGCCATCTCGGCCGGTTGGGACCGCGCGCTGGGCCGCCTGAAGAACCTGGTCGAGTCGCCATGACGGGCGGCGGCCTGGAAAGAGAGGGGAATCCATGAAAGACGTCGTCACTTTTCTGATGTTCTCGGGCGAGAGGCACGGGCAGGCCAAGGCGGCCATCGAGACCTACGTGTCCTTGTTCCCTGGATCCGCCATCGAACGCATCGACTGCTACGGGCCGGGCGAGGACCAGCCCGAGGGGACCGTCCGCACGGCCTGGTTCAAGCTCGGTGCCCGCCGCTTCATGGCGATCGACAGCGCGGGCCCGCACGCCTTCAACTTCACGCCGTCGATGTCGCTGTTCGTGGAATGCGAGACGGAAGACGAGCTCGAGCGCTTTTACGCCGCCTTGTCCGAGGGCGGCCAGGTGCTGATGCCGCTCGACAACTACGGCTTCAGCCGGCGCTTCGGCTGGGTCAACGATAGGTTCGGCGTGTCCTGGCAGCTCAATTTCACTTGATGCGGCCTGCGGCCACAGGGCGATTGTGGGATTGACGACTGAGACCGGTAAGTCTATGCTTACACGTAAGTTATGACTTACGCGAACGAAAGTTGGACTGCACTGGCCGATCCGACGCGGCGGGCAATCTTCGACCTCATCGTCGAACGCCCGTGCTCGGTAGGCGAGCTGGCCCGTGATCTCCCGGTTACTCGGCCGGCGGTCTCGCAGCACCTGAAAGTACTCAAGGAGGTCGGTCTCGTGATCGACTCGAGGTCAGGCAAGCATCGCATCTACAGGATCGATCCCAAGGGGCTCGCGAAGGTTCGCGCGGAACTCGATCGGTACTGGGACAAGACGCTGGCGGCCTACAAGGTGGCCGTCGAGCAACCACCAGAGGAAACGTAATGAGTTCGCATCCATCGGACACTTCAGTCAAGCGTTCCATCGTCGTCGAAGCGCCGCTTGAGCGGGCATTCGAGGTCTTCACGAAGCAGTTCGGCAAGTTCAAGCCCGCCGAGCACAACTTGCTCGCGGTGAAGATTGCCGAGACGGTGTTCGAGACTCGGGTCGGCGGCCATATCTACGACCGCGGCATCGACGGCAGCGAATGCCGATGGGCGCGCGTGCTCGCCTACGAGCCGCCGCACCGTCTGCTCCTGAGTTGGAACATCAGTCCGCGATGGCAAATCGAGACCGACCCGGACAAGGCCAGTGAGTGGGAAGTCCGCTTCATAGCCGAGACGCCGCAGCGCACCCGGGTGGAAATCGAGCATCGAAAGTTGGACCGCCACGGCGACGGTTGGGAAGGCGTGCGCGACGGCGTCGCCGCCGATCGAGGATGGCCGCTGTACCTGCAGCGATATGCCGATCTCGTGGCGCAAGGAACCTGACGCCGCGGGCCGCGCGAACGTCGAGCGCGAGCCCGAGAGATCCCGGCCGCGGTCTGGCTCGACCGCGGCCGTGCCGACCACGAGGCATTCAGGGCGGACCCTAGATAGTGCAGTTTCGTCCGGAGGTTGATGTGCAGGCTTACTACTCTGTCGCCATCACTACGCTGATAGCGGGAATCGTCTATTTCGGCATGGCGCTTACCGTGGCGCGTGCACACAGCAAGACCGGCATTCTTGCGCCGGCGATGACGGGTGATGCGTACCTTGAGCGCTGCGTTCGCGCTCACACCAATACGCTCGAATGGTTGCCGATCTTTTTGCCCGCGATGTGGCTGTTCGCGGTCTACTGGAGTCCGACGTGGGCATCGATACTCGGCGCAGCGTGGATCGCCGGGCGGATTCTCTACTTCCTGGGATATATCGACGCTCCCGGGAAGCGGTACCCCGGTTTCTTCATCCAGTCCATGGCTGTCTTCCTCCTCTGGTTCGGCGCGCTGGGAAGAATTCTGTATCTGATGGCTCGATGAACTCCGCCGTCGGCGGCTGATTTGCAGGATCAGGCAAAAGCCAGGCAGGAATCGGTATTGTCGTCCGGGGCGTGGTTTACGTAACCTCTGTTACGAGCCGGACAAGGGTCCGGCGTATTTTCCGCAGGGGACGTGGCAATGGCGATTCAGCTCAAGATCAACGGCAAACCGACTACGCTCGACGCGCCCGGCGAAATGCCGCTGCTGTGGGCGGTGCGCGATCTGGCAAACCTGACCGGCACCAAATACGGCTGCGGCATGGCCTTGTGCGGCGCCTGTACGGTGCATGTGGATGGCGAGCCGGTGCGCTCCTGTGTGACCCCGGTATCGACCGTCGCCGGCAAGGCGGTCACGACCATCGAAGGGGTCGGCCAGGACCGGGTCGGCCAAGCCGTGCAGGCCGCATGGCAGGAGCTCGACGTGGTCCAGTGCGGCTACTGCCAGTCGGGCCAGATCATGTCGGCCGCGGCACTGCTGCGCAGCAACCCCCGTCCCACCGACGACGACATCGACGCGGCCATGAGCGGCAACGCCTGCCGCTGCGCCACCTACGTCCGCATCCGCGCGGCCATCCACCACGCCGCGCAGGCGCTGGCTTGAGGGGACGCGCCATGATCTTCGCCATCGACGAGAACACCGGCCGCGCCGAGGCCGCCCTGGTCAACGTCAGCCGCCGCCGCTTCGTGCAAGGCGCCGGCGTGCTGGTCCTGGGCTGGCAATTGCCCGCGGCCTTTGCCGCGGCGCCGCAGGCAGGGAAGGCGGACGCCTTCACGCCCAACGCCTTTCTTTCCATCGATGCCCAGGGCCGAGTGACGGTGTATGCCAAGCACGTGGAAATGGGGCAGGGCGCCTATACCGGGCTGGCGACGCTGGTTGCCGAGGAGCTCGACGCCGACTGGTCGCAAGTCCGGGTCGAAGGCGCGCCGGCCGATACCGCGCGCTACAAGAACCTCGCCATGGGCATACAGGGAACCGGCGGCAGCACGGCCATGGCCAATTCGTTCCAGCAGATGCGCGAAGCGGGCGCCGCCGCCCGCGCGATGCTCGTGGGGGCGGCGGCGCAGGCCTGGAAGGTCGATCCGGCCACCATCACGGTGCGCGCCGGCGTGGTCCGGCACGCCGCCTCGGGGCGGCAGGCCGGGTTCGGCGAACTGGTCGCGGCCGCGGCCAGGCAACCGGTGCCTGGCAAGGTGAAGCTGAAGTCCCCGAAGGAATTCGGCCTCATCGGCAAGTCGTCGCTGCGGCGCGCGGACTCGGCGGACAAGGTGCATGGCCGCGCCATGTTCACGCAGGACGTCAAGCTTCCCGGCATGCTGGTGGCGATGGCCGCGCACGCGCCGCGTTTCGGCGCCACCGTGGCGAGCTACGACGCGAGTGCCGCGCTGGCGGTGCCCGGCGTCGTGGCGGCCGTCGCTTTCGAGGGGTCGCCGCATCGTTCCGCCGGCGTGGCCGTCCTGGCCCGCAATACCTGGGCCGCGCGCACCGGCCGCGATGCCTTGAAGGTGAAGTGGGACGAAAGCCGCGCCTACACCGAAGGGAGCGCCGATATCCTGGCCAGGTACCGCGAGGCGGCGTCCCGCCCCGGGACGCCTGCCGCCGCGCGCGGCAACGTCGAGGCCGCATTCGCGAACGCGGCGACGGTGATCGAGGCGGACTACGAGTTTCCCTACCTGGCCCATGCCAGCATGGAGCCGCTCAATTGCGTCGTGCAATTGGGTGAAGGCCAGTGCGAAATCTGGAACGGCGAACAGTTCCAAACCATGGATCAGAAGGCGGTGGCCGAGTACCTGGGCATCGCCGCGGAGCGTGTCCGGATCAACCAGCTTTACGCCGGCGGCAGCTTCGGCCGGCGCGCCAGCCCGCAGGCCGACTATGTCCTCGAGGCCGTGGCCATTGCCCGCGCCGCACGCAAGGCGGGTATCGAAGCCCCCGTCAAGATGGTGTGGACGCGCGAGGACGACATGCGCGGCGGCTATTACCGGCCGCTGTACCTGCATCGGGCGCGCCTCGCGCTGGACCCGAAGGGGCGGTTGCAGGCCTGGCATGTGCGCGTGGTCGGCCAGTCGCTGATCAAGGGCACGGTATTCGAGCAGGGCATGATCAAGAACGGCATCGATGCCACCTCGGTGGAAGGCCTCTCCGACCTGTCCTACCAGGTCCCCAACCTGAGCGTCGAGCTGCATACGCCCGATGACGTGCCCGTGCCCGTCCAGTGGTACCGTTCGGTCGGCCATACGCACACCGCGTTCACGGCGGAAACCTTGATCGACGAGGCGGCCCATGCCGCGCGGCGCGATCCCGTGGCATTGCGCCGCGAACTGCTCAAGGGGCATCCCCGGCACTTGGCGGCGCTGGACCAGGCCGTGCGCGCGGCGGGGTGGGACCGGCCCCTGGCCGCGGGCAGGGATGGCGCGCGCCGCGGCCGCGGCGTGGCGGTGCACGAGTCCTTCAATACCGTGGTGGCACAGGTGGTCGAGATCACCGTGAACCGGGACGGCGAGCTCAAGGTGGATCGCGTGGTCTGCGCGGTCGCGTGCGGGCTGGCCATCAATCCCGACGTGGTCAAGGCGCAGATGGAGGGCGGGATAGGCTTTGCGCTGTCCATGGCCTTGCACGGCGCCATTACCCTCGAGAAGGGCGCGGTCGTGCAGAGCAATTTCCACGACTACCCGCTGCTGCGCATCAACGAGATGCCGCGCGTGGAGGTCCATATCGTGCCGTCCCAGGACGCTCCCACCGGCGTCGGGGAGCCCGGCGTGCCGCCGCTGTCGCCCGCCCTGGCCAATGCGATCTTCGCGGCGACCGGCGAGCGGGTGCGGACCTTGCCCATCAAGACGCCTTTGCGCAAGGCCGTCTGAGCATGGCAATATCGGTGCTTCTTTCCCGCCGTTCGCAACGATGATGTCCGTGCCGGTCCAGTTCGCCGATTCCGCCCCGGTTGCCGAGGACGCCGGCCGGCTCGCCGCCGCGCGGCGGGAGCTGGCCCAGCGCATCGCGCGGCATGCGCCGGTCGACGGGCAGCATCCGTGCGCCTATCCGGGCCTGTCGTTCGTGCGATTCTCCGGGCCATCCGATTCCAGCTGCGGAATCTACCGGCCGTCCCTGGCCGTTGCGGCGCAGGGCGCCAAGCGGGTCGAGCTGGGCGAGGACGTCTACGAATACGACCAGCGGCACTTCCTCCTGTCGTCCTTCGATCTGCCGGTGCAGGCGCGCATCACCTGTGCGTCTCCGGCCGAGCCGTACCTGTGCGTGGCGCTCGACATCGACCCACAGCGCCTGGGCGAGCTCATCGGCGAGCATGCCCTGCCGCCCGCGCCCGAGCCGCCAAGCATGCGCGGGCTGGCGGTCGGCACGACCTCGCTCGACCTGATCGAACCGATGCTGCGCCTGGTCCGGCTGCTGGATACCCCCCAGCACTTGCCCGTGCTCGGACCCATGGCCGAGCGCGAGATCCTGTACAGGGTTCTGACCGGCGAACTGGGGCGGCGGCTGAGGCAGACCGCCTTGCCGGCCGGCGCTTCCAGCCAGATCGCCCGCGCCATCGCCTGGATCAAGGAGAACTACGCCGCGCCGTTGCGTATCGATGACCTCGCGCAGGCCCTCAATATGAGCCCGTCGTCGCTGCATCATCATTTCAAGGCCGTCACGGCGATGAGCCCGCTGCAATACCAGAAGCAGCTGCGCCTGCGGGAGGCGCGCATGCTGATGCTGTCCGGACTGCTCGACGCCGGCACCGCCGCGCGCCGCGTCGGCTACGAGAGCCCGTCCCAGTTCAGCCGCGAGTACAGCCGCCTGTACGGCTCGCCGCCCTTGCGCGACGTCGCCCGTCTGCGCAGCGGCGAGTCGGCCGAGACCGCGCCCTGATCTCCCGCCCCGAGGGCGGCGCTACACTGGGGACTGGCGACGATGCCGCCTCGGCGGCCGGGAGCGATCATGGCGGACGGCGAGCTGGACGACGCGGTCAATGTGGTGGAGCCGCGAACCGACTATTCCCTGTACGAGACCGATGTCGCCCTGCGGGAGGCGGTGATACGCGAAGGCGCCGCCCATGCGCAGGACGCGCTGCGCGAGCACGGAAGTTGGCTGGGCAGCCGGCAAGCCATGGAGGCCGGGCGCGATGCCAACGCGTATCCGCCGCAGTTCGTGCCCATCGACCCGGTGGGGCATCGCATCGACGAACTGCGCTTCCATCCGGCTTGGGACCTCCTGATGACGGGCATCATCGCGCGCGGCCTGCATTCGGGGCCGTGGTCGTCGCCCCGGGCCGGCGCCATGGTGGCCCGCGCAGCCGGCTACATCATGCAGGGGCAGGTCGAGGCAGGCACCCTGTGTCCCACGACCATGACCTTTGGCGCCATCCCCGTCCTGGCGCGGGAAGCGGCGGGCGACGTCGATTTCGCCAGGGATTGGCTGCCCGTCCTCTATTCGCGTTGCTATGATCCGGCGAGCGCGCCCGTGGCCGCCAAGCGGGGCGCCTTGATCGGCATGGGCATGACCGAGAAGCAGGGCGGATCGGACGTGCGCGCCAATACGACGCGCGCCGTGCCGTGCGCGGCGCCCGGCCGCGGCCGGGCTTATGCGCTCACCGGCCACAAATGGTTCTATTCGGTGCCGCAATCCGATGCCCACCTGGTGCTGGCCCAGGCCGATGCGGGCCTGTCGTGCTTTTTCGTGCCCCGCTACCGGCCGGATGGGCGGCGCAACGCCATCCGGATCCAGCGCTTGAAGGACAAGCTCGGCAATCGCAGCAACGCCAGCGCCGAGGTTCAATTCCATGGCGCCTGGGGCGTCATGGTGGGCGAGCCCGGGCGGGGCATACCCACTATCGTGGAGATGGCCACCTACACCCGGCTCGATTGCGTGCTGGGCAGCGCCGCCTTGTTGCGGCAGGCCACGGTCCAGGCACTGCATTTTTGCTCGCGCCGGCAGGCCTTCGGCAAGCCCCTGCTGCGGCAGCCCCTGATGCGGCATGTGCTGGCGGACATCGCGCTCGAGAGCGAGGCCGCCACCGCGCTCGGCCTGCGCCTGGCCCGCGCGTTCGAATCCGAGGCGCCGCTGGAGCGCGCGATACGGCGCATCGTCACGCCGGCGGCCAAGTACTGGGTCTGCAAGCGGGCCGAGGGCGCCATCGGCGAGTGCATGGAAGCGTGCGGCGGCAACGGCTACGTCGAGGACGGCCCCATGCCGCGGCTCTACCGCGAGGCGCCGGTCAACGCGATCTGGGAGGGATCGGGCAACGTCATGTGCCTGGACGTGCTGCGCGCCATGCGGCGCGACCCCGAGGCGGCCGAGGCCTTGGCCGAATACCTGCGCGAGCGGGGCGGAGCCAGCGCCGAATTCCGCGCCGCCTGGCAAGCCTGGATAGACCTGTGCGCCGCACCGGACGAAGCGGAATTCAAGGCGCGCCGCATCGCCGGCCTGATGGCGGCGCTGATGCAGGCGGTCCTGTTGATGGAGGCGCCGGGCGGCATGGCGGCCGATGCCTTCATCGCGGCGAGGCTGGCCCAGCCAAGCTGGCTGCACGGCGACAGCGATACCGGCCATGGGGACGCCGCCTGCGCCTTCCTGCTCGCGCGGGCCTGGCCGGAAGCCGGATGAGGCCACGGGCGGGGATTGGGCGCCGCCGGGTCCCCAAGGCGGTGGCTTCCTTCCGCCCAAGTGCTAAAGTGTCCCTTGGGTACTCCTTGCACCGTTTTTGCATCACTATCATGCTTTTTCAACAGCAGCTCAAACAGCAGGCCGCCGACGCGGCACTTGCCTTCGTCGCCGATGTGGCGGCCCCGGACGTGGTCATCGGCGTCGGCACGGGGTCGACCGCCGACCTGTTCATCGACGGCCTGGCCGCCTACAAGGGGCGCATCCGCGGCACGGTCGCCAGCTCCGAGCGCAGCGCCGCGCGCCTGGCCGGCCACGGACTCGAGGTGTTCGACCTGAATGACGTGGCCTTCATGCCCATCTACGTGGACGGCGCCGACGAAATCGACGATCACTTGCACATGATCAAGGGCGGCGGCGGCGCGCTTACGCGCGAGAAGATCGTCGCTTCGGTGGCCGAGCGCTTCATCTGCATCGCCGACGAGTCCAAGCTGGTCGCGCAGCTGGGCGCGTTTCCGCTGCCCGTGGAAGTCATCCCCATGGCGCGGGAGGCCGTGGCGCGGGCGCTGCGCCTCCTGGGCGGCCAGCCCCGGCTGCGCGAAGGCTTCGTCACCGACAACGGCAATGTCATCCTGGATGTGCATGGGCTGCAGATCGCCGAGGCGCAAAGCCTGGAGAAGGTGATCAACGACGTCCCGGGCGTGGTGACCTGCGGCCTGTTCGCGCTGCGGGGCGCCGACGTGGCCTTGCTGGCCACCCAGTCCGGCGTACGGCGGCTGGACAAACCGCGCCACGCGTAGCCGCGCGGGGACGCCAGGACGGGAGCCGAGACATATTCCTGTCACATGACGTTCATAAACTTGGCGACGCATTGCCCATGGGGCCCGGGCACGACGTCCAGGCCCATCGTTCTTCGCTGGGAGCCGGCATGACTGAACATACTCATAAACAATACGACGCTGAACTCGAGGAGGTCAGGTCGCGTTTCCTGCAAATGGGCGGCCTGGTCGAGGCGCAGATCACCGGTGCCATCGACGGCCTGGCCAACGGCGACCTCGCGGCGCTCGAGCGCGTGATCGTGCGCGACGCCGAGGTCAACAAGTTCGAAATCGAGCTGGACGAGGCCTGCAGCCATATCCTGGCCCGCCGCCAGCCCACGGCCGGCGACCTGCGGATGATCATCACGGTCATCAAGATGATCACCGACATGGAACGGGCCGGCGACGAAGCCGAGAAGATCGCCCGCATGGCCAAGATGATCCATGAGGCGGGCCGCATGAACATGCCCGCCGTCGAGCTCTGGCACATGGCCAACACCGTGGTCACGATGCTGCGCAAGGCCCTCGACGCCTTCGCGCGCCTCGACGCCCAGGCCGCCGCCCAGGTGGTCAGGCAGGACAAGGGCGTGGATGCGGAATGGCAGGGCGTGATCCGCCAGCTCATCACCTACATGATCGAGGACCCGCGGAAGATCTCGCGCTCCATCGAACTGCTCTTCATCGCGAAGGCGCTGGAGCGCATCGGCGACCACGCCAAGAACATGTGCGAACTGGTGGTCTACATGGTCAAGGGCCGCGACGTGCGCCACACGGGCGTGGATAACGTCGAGCGCGAAGCCGCTAGTTGAGGGCCCCACCCCCTTGCGCTTCGCGCTCCCTCTCAAGGGGGCGGCGCTGGCGGACCGGCAAAGCCGGATCCGCGGCGCCCTGGATCTAGTGCGGCTTTCTCGGTTTGCGGCACCGTTGCTGCCGCTGGCAGCCAGCGAAGCACAGGCGCTCCAATCCAAGAAAGCGGCCCTAGACCCAGGATGCGGTGGATCCGGCTCCGCCGGTCCACCCGCATCCTGGGGGGCGCGTCAGCGCGTAGGGGGGGTCAATTCGGCGGGACATACCCCTGAGCTTCGACGTTGCCGTCCTCGAACAGATAACGTTGCATCTGTTGTTGCAGGTATTTGCGCGCGCGGGCGTCGGCGAGGTTCAGGCGGTTTTCGTTGACCAGGCGGGTCTGGGTCTGCATCCATTCCTGCCAGGCCTGCTTGGAAATGTTCTGCCAGATCTTGGTGCCGAGTTCGCCGGGGTAGGGCGGGAAGTCCAGGCCTTCGGCCTCTTTCTTCAGCTTGACGCAATAGACCATGCGAGTCATGTGGACACCTGTTCCGCGATTGTTTGCAATGGGCCTATTGTAGCGAAGGGAGGGGGGCGCCTCGCCCTTGTCCGGCGGCCATCGGGGCCGGTCTCTACTTCGCGGGCCGGCGCAGCGCGTCCATCCTGAGTTTGTAGATGCGCCGCTTGTTGTCACGGCTGCGCCGCACGTGTTCGCGCATCAGGTTCTCGGCCCGCGCACCTTCGCCTTGGGCGATTGCCGAGACGATGTCCTCGTGGTCCTGCTGGGCCCGGTGGATGAAAGCGTACTCGGGGCGCGGCATGGTCTGGTCCAGCCCAAGGCCGAGCACCGCCGCCCCCACTAGCGGGATCTGGGATACGTGCTCGAGCGCGCTGGCCAGGAGCGGGTTGCCGGCTGCCTGGATCAGGGTCGCATGGAATTGCTCGTTCATGGCCGACCAGCGCGGCGTTTCCACCCGATAGCCGTTTTCCGCGGCGTCCTCCAGCAGGCTCCAGCCTTCCTCCACGCAACCGCGCAGCGCCTCCATCGCCTCCGGCGCGGGACCGCGCTCGGCCACCAGCCGCGCCGCCATGCCTTCCAGCGTGCCGCGTACATCGAGCGCATGGGCGAGGTCGTCGAGGTCGAATGCCTTGACCCGGAAGCCGCGCGTAGGCAGCCGTTCCAGCAGGCCTTCCTTGACCAGTTCCTCGAAGGCGAGCCGGATCGGAGTGCGCGAAACACCGAGTTCCGCCGCCAATTGCAATTCGACCAGCCGTTCGCCTTGGGAATAGGCGCCGGACATGATGCGTCGGCGCAGTTCGCCTGCAACCGTGTGTATTTGAGTGGCCATCTGCCGGGAAGAGCTTCGCTGCTGTCGTGTACGGATAGTAACTGTTATGCCGTTTCGATCCCTTATTGCATGCAAAACTATAAAATGTTTGCTTTTATGGCTCATATATCCAATAATTGCATGCAATTTAATTAGATCTCTTAGTATGAGGCATCCATGATCCCAACCTCGGCATACATCGGCCTGCCTCCGCCGCTGGCTGATTCCGTCGTTCAAACCAAGCATTTCTTCCAGGCGCTCGACAACTTCGCCAAGGTGTTCGCCATCAGGCCGGGCGAGCGGGTGTTGATGCTGACCGATCATCTGCTCGACACCCGGGTGGTCGATGCCGTGGTGGGCCTGGCACGGGCGCGGGGCGCGCAGGTGCGCGTCTACGCCGAGCCGAATTCCCGCGTGACGGCCGTGCCGGAGCCGGTAAAGGGGTTGCTGGAGCAGGCGGATTTCGTCGTTTCGACCTGGTTCTGTTCGATCGAAGACCCGTTCTGTATCGCCATGCGGAAGCGGGGACAGCGCTGGGTGAAGATCACCTATTTCCGCAATCTCGACCTTCTGCATACCCCGCAGGCCCGGTTTCCGAATGAGATCGTGGGCGCGCTGTGCCGCGCCACGGCCAGGCGCTACCCGCAGGGCGAGCACTTCGACCTGCGCTTCACCGACTCGCGCGGCACCGATTTCCGTATCGGCTTCACGCCCGAGACGCGCGACACCATGCTTGCGTCGAACCGCTGGCGCGGGGTGACGACGGCCGAGGAGCCGGGTTGCTATGTGCACTACCTGCCCACGCACGGTCCCAATCTTTGGGACCGGACGGCGGTGCGCAACGACCATGCCGCCAAGACGCCGATGTCGGGCGTGATCTATCCGCAGTGGGCCGTGGGCTTTGCCAAGCCTTTCGAGGAACGCATCGCCGTGCGCTTCGAAGGCGAGTACGTCAGCGCGGTCGAGGGCGAATCCGACGAAGCGGAAATCCTGCGCGACATGCTGGTGGGCGGACGCATGATCGAAGGCGGCGGCTGCGGCTTCAATCCCAAGGCGCCGCGCCATACCGTCTATCCCGCCGGATCGAATGCGCCGGGCGCGCTGCACTTCGGCATCGATCTCGCCAAGCCGAGCGACTACATCCGCCGCGTGTTGCCGGATTGGGAAGAGCCCCCCGTGCATATGGACCTGGTCTGCCTGGATGCAACCGTTATGGCGGGAACGAACACCTTGATCGACCAGGGTTTCCTGTGTGCGCTCCGGGATCCGGAGGTGGTCGAGATCGCGGCGCGCTATGGCGATCCGGTCGAGCTGCTCGAGGCCGGGGTGGATTGAGCCGTCGTGGCCTGTCGTGCCGGCAGCCTGCCATTGGCGAATGCCGGCTTCAGAAAGATAAAAGGAGACGCTTATGAACCCAGGAAAATCCGGGAAGGCCCCGGTGCGTATATTGGCCGCGCTTGCGCTATTCGCCGCCACGGCGACCGGCCCGGCCGCGGCCGGGAACGATGCGGCATGGCCGCAGCGCCCCCTCACCATGATCGTGCCCTTCGTCGCGGGCGGCGGCGGCGACACGCTGGCGCGGCTGTATGCCCGCGAATTGGAAAAGCAGATCCGCCAGCCCATCATCATCGACAACCGGGCAGGCGCGGGAGGCAACATCGGCACGGCGGTCGCCGCCCGCGCCACGCCGGACGGGCAAACGCTGGTGTTCGGCACGAACGGCACCATGGCCACCAATCATTGGCTCTACAAGTCCGTGGGCTATGCCCCCGACGATTTCGAGCCGGTCGCGCGCTTTTCGGTGATCTCCATGGTGTTGTTCGTGAGTCCCGAGTCGCCGTTCAATTCCGTGCAGGAATTGATCGGGTTTGCCAAGAAGCACCCCGGCGAGTTGACCTGTGCGTCGGCAGGGAACGGCACCGCTTCGCACATGGCCTGCGGACTGCTCCAGCAGATGGCGAAGGTCGATTTCACCCATGTGCCGTACAAGGGCGGGGCGCCGGCGTCGACCGACGTACGCTCGGGCCGCGTGTCGTTCATGATCGACGTGGCGCCCTACCTCGTGCCGCTGGCCAGAAGCAAGCAGATCAAGGTGCTGGCCGTCTCGACGCCGCAGCGCATCCCGGCGTTGCCGGACGTTCCCACCATTGCCGAGAGCGGCGTGCCGGGCTATGAGCTGTTCGCCTGGGATGGCCTGTTCGCGCCCAGGGGGACGCCATCCGAACGCCTGGACCGGCTGCACCAGGCGGTGAACGCCGTGTTGAGCGACCCGGCGTTCGACCGCGCCATGCAGGAGCGCGGGTCGATCAACTCGCCGATGAGCCGCGGCGAGTTCGCCGCTTTCGTGCACAAGGAGTATCAGCGCCTGGGCGAGATCGTGAAGCTGACTGGCGCACGGGTGGATTGAGCATGGCGTCGCCGGGCGAGATGACCGGCGACGCCCCCCACGGGCAAGGCTAGCGGGCGGCACCGCCGGAGCGGGTTTCCTGCGCGGGCAGCACGACGAAGCCGCCCTGGTTGGGTACGGACTGCTTCCGGTTCTGCGCGGCAGCCTGTCCGGCATCCAGGCGCACCGACAGGGCACTGTGCCGTCCGTTGGCAGCGATATAGACGTTCAGGTAGTGCACGCCCGTACCCAGCACGGTAAGCGGCACCTCTACGACAGCACGCCGCTGAGCGTCCAGCGGGACGATCGTGGGAGAGGCGCCGTCCACGCGTAGCGCACCTTCGGCGCCGTATTTCAATTCCACTTGGGTTACGCCCGGCGACCCGCGCAGAGCCAGGCCGACGGTGGTGGCGCCGACGGCGAGCGGCGCGGCTGGTGCCCGAACCGAGACGGCAACGACGTCCCCAGGCTTGCCGGGGCGTGCCACGAAGGCGTCGGCGTTCGTTGTGGCACCCGCCGCGGCGGGTGCCTGGCGGGTTTCATGGGCGCAGGCGGGAAGAACGGGAAGCGCCGCCGCCAGCAGGACGGCCAGGCGGGCGGTGACAAGGCGCGGCGCACGGGCGCGCGGGGCATGATGGTTCAGAGGGGGGCGCATCACAGGGCTCCTGCGGAAATTCGTTCGAAACTCACCTGATAGCAGACTCGGGTGTTGGCGGGAGCGGCAGCGCCGCCGTCTTCGTCGTCATCGCCGCCGTTGCTCAGGACAGTATCCACCAGGAAGGCGGTATAGGTGCCGGCTTCGAGCACGCTCTCGACCGCGTCGTCGTCTTCCTGGATCGGCTCGCCCTGCCGGGACAGCCATATGTGCGCCTTGGATGTGAAGCCAGGGGGCGAGACGAGGGACGCGCTCAGCCTGTAGGTGCCCGCGCTCGGTGCTTCGAGCCGCAGGAACCGGCCCTGGTCCAGCTTGTTGTAATCCTCGCCCAGCAGATTGGAGACGCATACCTGCTGAGGTGTGGCGGGTGTTCCCGCCGGCGGCGCGTCGAACCGCATGTAAGGCTTGGCGAGGGCCGGCGGCACGGCCGGAATGGTGTAGGACGCCGGGCCGCCCCAGTCGTCCAGTTCGTCCAGCGTGGGCGTGCCGATCGAAGCCAGCAGCGTGTTCACGTTCCCGATTACGGCGCTGTCGGCCAGTCGCTTGGCCAGCGCGGCGCCGAACGGGAAGATGCTGGTGAAGGCCGGCGTGTGCTTCTGCTCGTTCCGGAGAATGGCGAGCGTCGTCTCGAAACCGCCGGGCTGCTGCGCCAACTGGTAGATGAAATACTGCATCGCCGCCTCGTTGTACCAGGCGGCATCGTTGGGCGGCGCGGGCGGAGCGCTGACGTCGAAGAAGAAGCTGTCCTGCTGGTTCCGACCCGAGGTGTCCACATAGAGCGGATCGTTGCGCACGATGCCGGCCAGTCCGTTCCCCCAGCCTTCGCCCCAGGCCACGCGCATGTCGAGCTTGTCGCCTTCGCCATGCTGGCCCCCCACGGAATCCGAGCGCGAGATGCGGGCTTCAACGTAGTGGCCCCATTCATGGACAACCACGCCGGTGTCGTATTCGTCGGTGTCCACGTCGGCCTTGCCCAGGATGTACAGGCCGGGGGCGGGGCCTTCCGGATTGAAGTGGCTAGTGCCGATGTCGCCGTTCTCCGGTTCGCCTTCGGAGCTTCGATTGTTCTCGCTCCAATAGATGTCCAGGTGGGGGAAGTTCAGGTCCGGCGCGACCACCAGGAAGCGCTGCATGGCGCCATAGACCTGGTCGAGCACGGAGAAGGGCGCGGCCGCGCGCGCGCCGGTGTAGCCGCCCGTGGCGTTGCTGCCTATCCAACCCGATGCCGCGTGCAGGTCGAGCAGCATGCCCTCCTGGGGTACGGACAGCGGCTTGCTCTCCATGGCATAGATAGGGGCGTTGGTGGGCACCGCCGTATAGCCCGGCTTGGTATTGTCGCGTATCGCCACGCTCCAGGCCCCTTCCTTGCCTTCGCGCAGCAGGCGCGCCTGCACCCGTATCTGGATCTCGCGACCGGGAGGCAGAACGAGGGAATACTTGCCTTGGGCGTCAGTCACGGTGCTGCCCAGGGTCTCGGTCTTGCTGAAGGCTTCCACTACCGCGCCGCGCACGGGCAGTGAGCGCGTGGCGGTGTAATCCAAGCCTTCGGACTTGACGGCCGGCACCGCATCGTAGGTGACGGTGCCGGACACCTTGCCCGCTTCGGGAGGCGGCTTGGCTCCGCTGCCGCCCCCGCAGGCGACCAGCACAGTCGATAGCAGCAGGACGGCAGTAGCCGTCCCGTGCCGCCACAGGATAGGTGTGTTCCGGCACGGCGGAGCGCCGGCGGATATGCGTGTTCCTGCCTCGGCAAATAATCTCATCGATGCGATTCCCGCATGAGTTCGGTTTTTTTGTTACGTAATGATACATGGTGACGCATCCTGGGCGTTTCGGGATGCATGAGGAGCCGCGATCAAGTGACGGAAACGTTAGACGATGGAAAGTTGGCCGCATAATGTGAAAGCTGAAGGCAGCGGCCAGGCCGCCAGCCGGCGGCACCCGGAAAGGGGAGGCACATGGACAGCGCCCATTCGCGCCCGCCCCAGGGCGAGCGTTATCGCAGCTTCGACGAGTTCTACCGCTTTTACCTGCGGGAGCACACGCATCCCGTCTCCAGGCGCCTGCACGTGACGGGCACGTGCCTGGCCCTGTTGCTGCTGGCCCTGGCGGCTGTGCTGCGCGCGCCGTGGCTGCTCCTGGCGGCGGCGGTCTGCGGCTACGGTTTCGCCTGGGCGGGGCACTTCTTTTTCGAGAGGAACCGGCCCGCCACCTTTACCCATCCTTGGTGGTCGCTGCGGGGAGATTTCCGGCTGCTGGCGGAAACGCTGACCGGCCGGCGGAAATGGTGAGCATCCGGCCCTAGGCCGCCAGTGCGCCTTCGATAGCGAGGCCCAGCGCCAGCAGCGCATCGTCGCGCCCCGTCGCCATGGCAAGGCTCATGCCCACGGGCAGGCCGGAACCGTCGGTTCCGCACGGCAGGGCGAGCACCGGCATGTCGAGATAGCTGCCGATCATGGTGTTGCGCAACACACGCGCGTTGCATTGGGCGAACCAGGCCGGATCCGCTTCCAGCGCCGCGATGGGCGGAGCGGCCATGGGCACCGTCGGGAACAGCAGCGCTTCGTTGGGAGCCAGGGCGGCGGTCATGGCGGCGATCAGGCGAGGCCGGTTGTCGCGCAGGGCTTGCCTGTTCGGCGCAGGGATGGCTTGCCCCGATCGCAGGCGCTGGACGATGCGGGCGTCCACGCGCGCAAGCTCCGGACTGTCCAGCAATGCGCGGTGCACATCCGCGGCCTCGATGCCCACCAGCGTGCCGAAAGTGGCGAACAGATAGTGGGTCAGGTCGAGCACGGGAACGGCCCGGTGTTCGATGGCGAAGCCGCGTTGCGCCAGGATGCCTGCCGTCGCCTCGAATGCGGCGGCCACGCCGGCCTCCAGGCCATCCAGCATGATTCCCGAGGGAATTACCAGTCGCGCCCTCTTGTGTTCGCTTTCCTTGAAAGCCGGAGCGCGCCCCAGCAGGGCGTCGTCGATGAGGCACGCGTCGGCGACGGTGCGGACCAGGGGGCCGATACTGTCCAGCGAGGGAGCCAGCGGAAAGACGCCGCGCTGGTCGTAGCGGGCCGAACTGGGCTTGAATCCGACCAATCCGTTGAAGGCGGCCGGAACCCGGATCGAGCCCGAGGTGTCGGTCCCCATGGCGCAGGGAACGACCCGTCGCGCGACGGCCACTGCCGAGCCCGACGACGAGCCCCCGGGTATGCGTGCGGTCACGGCATCGTGGGGATTGCGCGGAGTGCCGAAGTGGATGTTGATGCCCAGGCCCGAGAACGCGAACTCGCTCAGATTGGTCTTGCCTATGCTGACCATGCCCGCGGCCGCCAGTGCGCGCACCGCGGGCGCATCGAGCGGAGCGGGCGCGGCATGCCGGCGCGTGTCCGAGGCGCAGGTGGTGACGCTGCCTGCCATGTCGAACAGGTCCTTCCAGGCGACGGGCACGCCGTCCAGCGGGCCCAGGGGCCGGCCCGCGCGCCACCGTGCCTGGCTGGCATGGGCCTCGCGCATGGCCCGCTCTTCCAGGATCGAGATGAAACTCGCGTTCATTTCGGAGGTGCCGGCCGCGGCCAGCGCCTCGCGGGCGACGTCGACCGGGTCGAGGCGGCCTCGCGCATAGCGCTGGGCGAGTTCAGCGATGCTGTTCACGTCAGTGTCCATGGTTCCGCGTCCTTTCCCGTACAGAGGGGGAGCTCGCCACGTGGCTGGCCACCCAATCGGCTATCACGGCGGCGGCCTCGTCCTCGTGGCCCATGTACCAATGATTGCCTCCGAGCACCGCCGAGTTGAATGATGCCGCGGATCTGGCATGGCTGCGCAGCAGTTCGAGCGCGCCGCGCACGCCCGCGCTTCCCACGATTTCGCCTTCGGAACCGTACAGCGCCAGCAAGGGCGCGGTAACGGCGGACAGGTCGCGGAAGGCCTGGGCCGATTGGCGGCCGTGGAAATCGAAGGTGTCGGCGGGTTGGCCTTCCTCGAAGCGGTCCAGCAGTGTCTGGGCCGAAATGCGCTGCCGCAGCAGGCCCAGGACGCAATCTTCGCCCATCAGTGTGCGGCCCTGGCCGGCATTCACCAGGCTGCGGGCCTGGGCGAGGAACGCCGCCGCCTTGTCTTCGCCGTGCAGCGCGAAGAACGCGCCGCGCAGGTCGGCGGCAGAGGCCAGCACCAGTCCCCGGACGCGCGGGTCGCCAGTCACCGCCGTATAGCGGAGGACCTTGGAGGCGCCCAGCGAATGGCCCATCAGGACGATGGGGCCGGCTTGCGCATCGCTGGCGAAGTCCATCCAGGCGGCCAGGTCGGGAACGCAGTCGTCGAAGTACTCGAAGGCGGAGCCGGTCAGCCGGTAGGCGGGTGTCTCGCCCACGCGCGACATGGCGATGTTGCCATGGCCGCTGCATCCCACCGACAGCAGGTGGATGCCTGCCAGATCCGCGCTTTGCAGGAAGTCGAAGGTGAAGCTCGTGTCGAAGTTGCCGCTCAGGCCGTGCAGGCTGATCAGCAAGGGCGCCCGCTCTCCGGGAGCGGGAGAGAAAAATCCCGTCAGTTCCACATGCTGGGCGGTGCGCACGCGCACCAGTCGGCCGCTGCGCGGCGCTGTCGTCATGATCATGGGTACGTCTTGGGCGGGCAATTACCGCGCCATGTCGGGAAGGAAAAGCACCAGGCCGGGAAACGCGATCAGCAGGCCGATGCGCAACAGGTCCACGATGATGAAAGGCGTGACCCCTTTGTAGATCGTCCAGATGTCCGTCTTCTTGGACAGCCCCTTGATCACGAATACGTTGAGCCCGAAGGGCGGGGTGATGAGTCCGAGTTCGACGCACATGGTCACGATCACGCCGAACCAGATCGGATCGAAGCCCAGTTGCATCACGATGGGATAGACCAGCGGCACGATCAGGATCACCACCGCCAGCGCGTCGATCAGGCACCCGAGCACCAGCATGATGCCGATGATCACGAGCAGGGTGCCGTAGCGGCCCAGGTCGGCCGCGATGAGCAATTGCGCGGCTTTCTGCGGGGTCTCGGTCACGGCGAGGAAATAGCCGAACAGTACGGCGCCGGCCATGATGAGCAGGATGGCCGCGCCCATGCGCACGCTTTCCGCCAGCGACGAGAACAGGTTCTTCCACGACAGGCGCCGGCCCAGCGCGACGATGGCGATGGCGCCCGCGGCGCCCACCGCACCGGCCTCGGTCGGCGTGAACAGCCCGCCGTAGATGCCGCCGATGACGAAAAGGATGAGCAGCATGATGGGACCGAGCCGGGTCAGGCTGGACAGCCGTTCCCGCATCGCGGCCTGGTGTCCCGCCGGCGCATCCTGCGGGCGCATGGCCAGCCAGACCCTGACCACAAGCATGTACATGACGATGGCGATGATGCCTGGCACGACGCCGGCCATGAACAGCAGCCCCACGCTTTGCTGTGTCAGCAGCCCATAGACGGCCAGCGCGATGGACGGCGGGATCAGCACGCCCAGCGTGCCGCCGGCCGCGATCACGCCGGTGGCCAGCCGTTCGGAATAGCCGTGCTTTTTCATTTCGGGCAGGGCGACCCGCGTCATGGTGGCGGCGGTGGCGGCCGACGACCCGCAGATGGCCGCGAAGCCGCCGCACGAGGCGACCGTGGCCACGGCCAGTCCGCCGCGGAAATTGCCCAGCCAGAGCTGGGCGGCGCGGAACAGTTCTCCGCTCATGCCCGAGGTCACGGCCACCGCGCCCATCAGGATGAATAGCGGCACCAGTCCCATGGTGTAGTCCGAGAAGGTGGAAATGACGGAGTGGGACAGGAGCTTGAAGGCGGGCTCGAAGCCGGTCATCAGGCCGAAACCCAGGATGCCGGAGGCGCCCATGGCCAGACCGATGGGGACGCGCAGCAGGCACAGGAGGAGCAGGGAGCCGAAGCCGATGAGGATGGCGAGGTTGGGACCGATCATGGTGTGCGTCGTGTCCGTTCAGACCGCGGTGTCCAGATGGCCTGCGTCGGCCTCCGGCTCGGGAGGAGCGATGACTTGCTGGAGAAGGATGAAGAAGCTGGCAAGGGTGCCGAACCAGGCCGCGGTATAGAAGCCCCAGACCGGCAGTTCCAGGTCCACGGTAAGCAGCCCCGCCTCGAAGACGTCGACGACCTTGGTGCCGAGCGCGAACGCGAAGCCGCCGATGATGCACAGGCAGAGCGCCGCGCCCACGCGTGTCAGGCGGCGCTTGGCGCGCGGCCCGAGCGCGGACCAGAAAATGTCGAGCTGGATGTGGTCGTTGTGACGAAAGGCCGAGGCGATGCCCCAGCACACCACCACGCTCAGCAGCAGGCGGGAGATCTCGTATTCGTCGGGCAGCGGGTACGCGAAGAGGTAGCGCGTGGCCACCGACAGGGAGGTAAGTATCGCCATGAACAGCAGCAGTACCGATGGCACGAACTCGAGGAAGGCAAGCAGGCGTTTCATGGCGATGCTCCGCGGGCGGTCAGTAGGCGGCGTTGTATTTCTTCAGCGTGTCCTGCAGTTCGCCGAACACCTTGGCGCCGTCGATGCGGTTCTTCTTCACGCTGGCCTCCCAGTCGGTGCGGACCTTGGCGGCCATGGCCTTCCATTCGCCCACCTTGGCGTCCGAGATGGTGTAGACCGTATGGCCCGGCTTCTTCAGGAGCGCGGAGCGGCCTTCCTGCTCCCAGTTGTACCAGGGCATGGGAAGACGCTCGGCCCAGTCGGCATTGCAGTGGTTGTCGATGACCTTTTTCTGGTCGGCCGACAATTTGCCGTACGACGACTTGTTCATCAGGATGGCCGTGCCCAGCGAATAGAAATTCATGTCCAGGTGGTAGGTCAGCGCGCGGTCCGCGCCCAGCGCCTGGAGCAGGTTCCATGGGAACGAGATCGCGTCCACCACGCCGCGCTCGACCGCCTCGGCCGCGTCGGAAGCGGACAACTGCACGGGGGACGCGCCCGACAGGCGGTAGAAGTTGGCCGCCATGACGTTGGGCGAACGGATCTTCAGGCCGGCCAGGTCGGTGGGACTTTCGATGCGCTTCTTGGAGTGGATGGTGCCGCCGCCGTCGTAGAACATCGTGCACACCTTGACGTCGGCCATCTCTTTCTTGGCATAGGGCTGATACCACTCATACAGGGCGCGCGAACCCTTGGCCGTGTCGGCGACCAGGAAGGGCATTTCCGCGGCGGTCACGATGGGGAAGCGCCCCGGCTCGATGCCGACCAGGTAGAAGGCCAGGTCGGCGATGCCGTCCCGCGCGAGGTTGTAGTGATCCTTGGCGGGGCCCAGTTGCTGTGCGGGGAATACCTGGATCGCGATGCTGCCGCCGGATTCCTTTTCGATCGACTGCGCCCAGGGAACGAGTACGCCGTAGTGTAGGGGGTTGGTGGTGGGCAGATTGTGCGACAGCCGCAGGTTCACTTTCTTGTCGGCGGCCTGCGCCGGGCCGGCCAGGGCGGCGACGGCCAGGGCCGCCGCCGCGAGCGGCTTCAAAGCATGGTTCTTGGGCATGGAGTTCCCCCTTGCACTGGGTCGATGAAGAAAGCCGGTGAGTCCGGTTGCTTGTTCCGTTTTACGGAACTAAACTATCGTTATACGGAACATATTGCCGGTTTTGGTGTAACTTCGTCAAGACGTTTCATTGCGGCAAAATCTCGCCTGGTCGCTTTGGGGGTGATGTGGAAGAAGAATCGTCCAAGAACCGGTCCCTGCTGGAACGGCAGATGGAAGTGATCGAACTGGTCGCGAGGCATCCTGCCGGCCTGCCGTTTGGCGAAATACAGACCGCGCTCGACATGCCCAAGGGCACGCTGCACCGGATGCTGGCCGGACTGTGCCGTGCCGGCTGCCTCGATGCCGAACCGCCGTTCGAGGCTGTCGCGGGAAATGTGCGCCGCACTTATCTGCTGGGAGGACGCATGCGCCGGTTGCTGGGGACGGCGATCTCGCCGGACCAGATGGCGGCTGTCGCGCACACGGTGCTCTATGGCCTGGTCGAGCAGTTTCAGGAAACGGCGTTCCTGAGCATGCTGCGCGGCAACCGCATCGAGAGCATCGTCATGGCCACGCCGCCCAAGGACTGGCACGGCTACGTCAATCCCGGCCATGTCATGCCGCCCCATGCGGCGGCTTCGGCCAAGGCCATCCTGGCCTTCCGCGACGAACGGGAATGGGAGGCGCTGCTGGACGAGCCGCTGCCCGCGCTGACCGATCGCACCATCACGTCGCCGCAGCAGTTGCGCGACGAATTGCGGCGGGTCCGCAAGGCCGGGATCGCCTATTGCCGCGAGGAAATCGACCGCGGGCTGGTGGCGGTCGCGGCGCCGATCCCGCTTTCGCAGATCGGCGTGATGTTCTCGGTGTCCATCGTCGGACCTTCGCAGCGCATGCAGGGCTACGACGACGAAAAGATGAAGCGCGCGCTGCTGGACGCCGCCAGCAAGCTGGCGGCCATTTTCTCGAAGCAGATGAACGCCGACCTCAAATGAGCAAACCCATCATTGCCGTGATCGGGCTCGGCGGAATCGCCCGCAGCCTGCTGGACGCGCTGGCGGACGACGATCTGCTGCGGATGCTGAAGGAAGAGGCGGTCCGGGCCGGACGCGGGCTGCATTTGGTCAGCGGCCCCAACGTGCTCACGCTGCAGGGATGAACGCTATTTGCCCCGGTCAGGCGTCCCGGTAGAAGCAGAACTCGATCTCCACCGAGGCATTCAGCGGCAGGGCCGCGACGCCGACTGCGGTGCGGGCGGGAGGCGTGGTGCCTTCGGGGAAGTAGCCTTCCCAGACGCGGTTGATCTCGGCGAATTGATCGAAGCGGGTCGTGAAGATGCGCGCGATGACGAGCTGGTCGAGCGCCAGCCCGTACTCGGGCAGGGCCGCCAGCATGTTGCGCATGATCTTGTCCGTTTCGGCGGCGACGCCGCCGCTTTCCAACTGGCCGCTTTCCGCATTGAGCGCGATCATGCCGGCCAGTTGATAGTACGGGCCGGCCTGGATGCAGGGCGTGTAGCGGAAGCGGGGCTTGGGCAGCGTCTTGGCGTAGTGGGCTTGCAGGGGCATGGCGGATGGCCTCGCAGTGAAAGGGCCCGTAGTCTACTCCGCATAGGGTCGTCCGAGTTCGGGGTGCGCCCGCAGATGGGCCTGCAGGGCTCCACGCATGCCGCCGTTCTCGATGGCGAGGGGCTCCTGGAAGTCGCGCCCCATCGCGGCCCCGCCGTGCGGGCCATCGACGAAGCGCAGTTTCTCGAAGTGCACGAAGTGCGGGTGGCGCTGCAGAAACTCGCCGCGGCGTGTTTTGCGATGCGCGGCACGGCCGAGCAGATGGACGCGTTCTCGGACCGCATCGATGAATTCGAACTGGCGCTGGCGTCACGCGACGTGGCGCGCATCCGGGCGACCAAGCACCAGCTGTTCGAGGCTTTCATCGCCGGCGCGCGCAACGAGCCGCTCGCGGCGTTCATCCGCAAGATCAATGCGCGCCTGGGTTTCCTGTGGGCATCGTCGATGAACCACCCGAACCGGCCGGCGGAAAGCGTGGACGAATTCCATCGCCTGCTGGGCGCCATTCGCGAGCGCGATCACGAGGCGGCCCAGGCGGCCATCGTGTTGCAGAACCAGCGTGCACGCGCCGTAGGGCTGCACGCGCTCAAACTGTTCCAGAAGCGGCGCCGCGCCTCGTCGTGAGCCGCGCTAGCGGTGCCGGCGCAGCGGGCCCAGCAGGGACGACAGGCCGTTGTGATCGATCTCGTGCATCAATGCGAGCAGGCGCCCCAGTTCGCCGGGCGGGAAACCCTTGCGGGCGAACCACGCCAGGTAGGGACCGGGCAGGTCGGCAATCAGGCGGTCCTTGTACTTCCCGTACGGCATCGTGACCGTTACCAGGCGTTGCAGATCTTCAGGATTCATCGATAAAGATAGCGTGGCAGCATAGGCGGCGAAGGAGGCCCATCATGCGCCTGTTGAACTGGAACATCCAATGGGGACGAGGCGCGGACGGCCGCGTGGACCTGGCGCGCATTGTGCACGAAGCGCAAGCGCTGGGCGACTTCGACGTGCTGTGTTTCCAGGAGGTCAGCCGCGGGTTCCATGCGACGTCCGCCAGCGCCGGGCTGCCCGGCGGCCCCTCTGCAGACCAGTATGCCGAGCTTGCCGCGCTGTTGCCGGGCTATGCGGTTTTCGACGCGGTCGCCACGGATCTGGCTGGATTGGCCCCCGGCTTGCCCCGCCGCCAATTCGGCAATGCCATCGCCGCTCGCCTGCCGGTTGTCCGCGCGCTGCGCCACGCGCTGCCGTGGCCTCCCGATCCCGCACAGCCGTCCATGCCCCGCGTCGCGCTCGAGCTGCATGTCCAAACCGGAGCGGGACCGCTGCGCGTGGTGACGACACACCTGGAGTTCTATTCCGAAATCCAGCGCCTGGCGCAAGTGCAGGCGCTGCGCGGCCTGCATGCGGAGGCGGTGGCGCACGCCCGGGAGCCCGCGCCCGCCGAGCGGATCGACAGTCCTTTCGCGGAGACCGCCCGGCCGGCAAGCGCCATATTCTGCGGCGATTTCAATAGCGCGGCCGGGAGTTCTGCCTACCGGCGCATGCTCGAACCGCAGGCAGGGGTGCCGTCCTTTGCGGATGCATGGGTCTGCGCGCATCCTGGCCGCCGCCACGATGCGACCGTCGGGCTCCATGACCGCGCACAGTGGCCCGATGGACCGTTCGCATGCGATTTCATCTTCGTGACCGAGGACCTCGCCGGCCGGGTGGCACGCTGCGAAGTCGACCCCCGCAGCGCCGCGTCGGATCACCAGCCGCTCATTCTTGAGCTGGCCTGAGGCGCAAGGCCGACATGGGCGAAACGCCGGAAAGTGTTTGACATTTAAATATTTGAGGTACCAAACTAGCGTCTTCCGACGACGAGTGGGGCGCGCCATGGACGCAATGGTTGGCAGGGCTTGGGTGCGGGGGCTGGTTGTGGCGGGCGCCGCGGCTTCGATGGCGGCATGCGCGGGCGGCAACCCGGGAGGCGGCGCGGCGCCGGAGATCGCCGATGCCATTTTCGTCAACGGCAAGGTCGTGACCGTGGACCCACGTTCGTCGGTAGCCCAGGCCTTCGCCGTTCGCGGCGGCAGGTTCGTCGCGGTCGGCACGAACGAGCGCGTCAAGGCCTCTGCCGGGCCCACTACGCAGGTGGTCGATTTGCATGGCCGTACGGTCATTCCCGGGTTGGCGGATTCTCACCTGCATGCGGTGGGCGGAGGTCCCGGCATCGACCTGTCGGCGACACGTTCGCTGGCCGAGCTCTTCGCCAAGGTGGCCGAGGCGGCCAAGGCGGCCAAGCCGGGACAGGTGCTGGTGTCCAACAGCGATTGGCACGAAGCGCAGCTGAAAGAACAGCGCTTGCCCACCGCGGATGAATTGGAGGCCGCGGCGCCCGGGGTGCCGGTCATACTGGTGCGCGGCGGGCACAGCTATTTCCTCAACGACACGGCGCTCGCCAAGTATGGCATCACGCCCGCCACGCCGGTGCCGCCGGGCGGCGCCATTCCCCGCAATGCCGCGGGCCGCTTGACGGGCGAACTCACCGATGCGGCCAAGCGCCTCGCGCCGCTGCCGCCCCCGCCGCCGATGAGCCAGGCCGTTCTCCAGGCGCAGCAGAAGAAACTGAACGAGTACGGACTGACCAGCATCCGCATACCAGGCACGACGGTGGCGGCCTATCGCCAGTTCCAGCAACTGCGCGACAGTGGCCAGGCCACCGTGCGCTACAGCATCCTGTTCCGCCCCAAGGGCCTGGCGGATTTCCGTTCCAGCATCGTCGAAGCCGGCATTCGGCAGGGCGAGGGTGACGAGTGGGTGCGGGTCTGGGGCATCAAGATCAGCGTGGACGGCGGCTTCGAGGGCGGCTACATGACGCGCCCGTACGAAGGCGAGCTGGGCAAGGGCGGCACGTATCACGGCCTGCAGACCATTCCGCAGGCAAGCTTCAACGAGTACGTGGCAGGCATCAATCGCGCGGGGTGGCGCGCGGCGGTGCATGCCGTGGGCGATGCCGCGGTGGACGAGGTGCTGCAGGGATTCGAGCGGGCCGATGCCGAGCGCGACATCAACGGCCGCGGCTGGACCATCGAGCACGCCTTCGTCACACGGCCCGACCAGTATCCGCGCATCCGCGCGCTGGACCTGCGGATGTCGGTGCAGGACCACCTCTATCTTGCCGCGCCGGTCCTCAAGCGCTATTGGGGCATGGACCGCGCCTCGCAGGTCACGCCGCTCAAGACCTACATGGAGCAGGGTTTCATGCTGGCGGGCGGCACGGACTCCCCGGTCATCCCGGTCAATCCGTTCTGGGCCATGTACCATTTCCTGACGCGCGACACGATCTCGGACGGGATCTATGGCGCCGACCAGGCCGTGCCGTCGCGCGATGCCGTCTTGCGGCTCATGACCATCAACAATGCTCGCCTGACCGACGAGGAAGCGATCAAGGGTTCGATCGAACCGGGCAAGCTGGCCGATTTCGTGGTCCTGTCGGCGGACTACCTGAGCATTCCGGCCGCCGAGGTGCAGCGCCTGAAGGCCCTGGCCACCTATGTCGGCGGCAAGCAGGTATATCGCGCCGCGGCTTTCTGAGTCCGGCCGCGCGACGCCGCTCAGGGCTTGAGCACAACCTTCACGCAGCCGTCTTCCTTGTCGCGGAAGATCTCGTACATGTCCGGCCCGTCCTCCAGCGCCTCGGTATGGGTGATGACGAAGGAAGGGTCGAGTTGCCCTTCGGCGATGAGGCCCAGCAGCTCGCCGCTCCAGCGCTGGACGTGGGTCTGCCCCATGCGCCAGGTCAGGCCCTTGTTCATCGAGGCGCCGAACGGAATCTTGTCGATCAGTCCGCCATAGATCCCCGGTATGGACAACACGCCGGCCGGCCTGCAGACGTAGATCATCTCGCGCAGCACGTGCGGCCTGTCGCTCTCGAGCATGACCGCCTGCTTGGCACGGTCGTACATGGCGTCCAGCGAGCGCGCCGCATGGGACTCGAGGCCTACCGCGTCGATGCATTTTTCCGGTCCCTTGCCGGCGGTCAGGTCGCGCAGCCGCGCCACCACGCTTTCCTGCTCGAAGTCGATGGTCGTGGCGCCGGCCGCGGCGGCCATGGCGAGCCGTTCGGCAATGCGATCGATGACGACGACCTGCCGTGCGCCCAGCAGCTGCGCGCTGCGCATGGCCATCAGGCCCACCGGGCCGGCACCCCAGATCGCCACCGTGTCCGTGGGCTGGATGTCGCACTGGAAGGCCGCCTGCCAGCCGGTAGGCAGGATGTCGCCCAGGAACAGCACCTGCTCGTCCGTCAATCCTTCCGGCACCTTGATGTGCGTGGTGTCGGCGTAGGGCACGCGCACGTATTCGGCCTGCCCGCCTGCGTAGCCGCCCGTCAGATGGGTATAGCCGAAGAGGCCCGCGGTGGAGTGGCCGAAGGCCTTTTCGGCGAGTTCCTTGTTGCGGTTGGTGCGCTCACAGACGGAATAGTTGCCGCGCAGGCATTGATCGCATGCGCCACAGGCGATGGTGAAGGGTATGACCACCCGGTCGCCGACCTTCAGGTCCCGCGTTCCGGGGCCCACTTCCATCACTTCCCCCATGAATTCGTGTCCCATGATGTCGCCGGACTTCATGCCGGGGATGAAGCCGTCGAAAAGATGCAGGTCGGAGCCGCAAATGGCGCATGCGGAGACCTTGACGATGGCATCGCCCGGTTGCTCGATGCGAGGGTCCGGGACGGTGTCGTACCGGATGTTTTTCTTGCCATGCCAGCACAGCGCTTTCATCGCCTTCTCCTTCCGCCGGATACGCGCCGCAAGTACGCGAGCCGAAGCATGCAGCAAACGCCGTGCCGGCCGCATGGCGCACGCCAAATTCCACGCATGGGCAGGCATTCCCGCGTACGCCGCATCGCGGGCGTCGATCGAGCCATGGCCGTGCAGCCTGGCGTCGACCCCGCGCAGTTTCCTTCTTGCTCAAGCAGGCGGGCCCGGAGGCGGGCGCCGGCGTCGGTCCTAGGCTTCGACCGGCAATCCGGTGAAGTTCTCGGCAAAGGCCAGCCGGCCCGGTACCGAACCCGTCATGTATTCCAGGTCGGCGCGTTGCAGGCGTTTCACGAATTCATTCTGCCCTGGAAAGCTGTGCACCATGGTGCACAAGCCCGCGGAGAAACGCTGGACCAGCCACATGCGCCGCAGGCAAGTCTCGGAGTAGCCATCCAGGAGCCGGGCGGATCCGTGCCGGTAATACTCGGCCAGCGCACGGCCGAGCACGCGTATGTCGGCGACGGCGGAGTTCAACCCCTTGGCGCCGGTGGGTGGAACGATGTGCGCGGCATCGCCCGCCAGGAACAGCGCGCCGTGGCGCAGCGGCTCGACCTGAAAGCTGCGCATGGCGGTCACCCCCTTTTGCACGATGGGACCCTCGATCAGCGGCGGCATGCCGGGAACGTCCAGGCGCTCGTGCAGCGTGTGCCAGATGCGGTCGTCGGACCAGTTGCCGGGATGGTCGTCCGGTTCGCATTGAAGGTAGAGACGGCTGCGCGTAGGGGACCGGAAACTCAGCATGGCGAAGCCGGTCTCGTGGCAGCCCCAGGTCACGTCGGGCGCGGCGGGGGGAACCTCGGCCAGGATGCCCAGCCAGCCGAACGGATAGACCCGGTCGTAGGTCGTCAGCGCGGAAGCGGGAATGGCATCGCGGCAGATGCCGTGGAAGCCGTCGCAGCCCGCGATGAAGTCGCAGCGCACCGGCTTGCCTTCCGGGCCGGCCACGATCGTCGGCGAGGGACCTTCCACGTCGAGGAGGGCCGTGACCGGCGTGTCGAAGCGCAGGTCGCCGCCAGCGGCCAGTCGCGCTTCGATCAGGTCATGGACCACTTCGTGTTGCGGATAGACCGTGACGGTGCGGCCGATTTCCCGGGTGAAGTCTATGCGGTGCGAGGCCTGGGCGAAGCGGAAGTCGATGCTGGTCTGGGGCATGCCCAGGCGCCGCATGCGCTCGCCCAGCCCGACCTCGGCCAGCAGGTCGACCGTGCCTTGCTCCAGCACGCCCGCCCGCAAGCGCTGCTGCACGTGTTCGCGGCTGCGGCTATCGAACACGATGGATTCGATGCCCTCCCGGTGCAGCAGATGGGACAGCAGCAGCCCGGCAGGGCCGGCGCCGACGATGCCGACTTGGGTGCGCTCGATCATGCGGGCTCCTCCAGGGTGATCAGGCCCATGCCGGTGGTCATGGGAGCGTAGTAGTTGCGGTGGACGCGCCGCACCCGTTCGGAGAGGGCGCCGCGCATGACCAGCCACATGATCAGCTCGATGCCCTCGGCGCCATACCGTTCCATGAGCGTCTGGTGCGTCAGTTCGCACAGGCTGCCGGGATCGTGCTCGATCCGGTCGAGGAAGTCCTGGTCCCAGTCCTTGTCCATCTTGCCGAAGTGAGGGCCGGTCAACTGGTGCGACATGCCGCCGGTTCCGAGGATCACGACGCGCAGATCGTCGGGATAGGATTCGACGGCCTGCCGTATGGCCTGTCCCAGCCGGTAGCACCGGCGCGCCGTGGGCAGCGGATGCTGCAGGACGTTGACGGCGATGGGCACGGCCGCCACGTTCCAGCGGGGCGCGTGTTCGAAGCACAGGTGCATGGGGACCAGGAAACCGTGCTCGACCCGCATTTCCTGGCAGACCGTCAGGTCGAATTCGTTGTAGACCAGCGATTCGCACAAATGCTGCGAGAACTCCAGGTGGCCTTCTATGGGCGGCAGGGGACGCACGCCGAATCCCTCGTCGGCGATGTCATAGCGGTCGGCCGCGCCCACGGCGAATGTCGGGTATTTGTCGAAGAAGAAATCGGCGCCGTGGTCGTTGTAGACCATGATGGCCACGTCGGGCTTGAGTTCTTCCAGCCACTCGCGCACCGGGACGTAGGCGTCGAACAGCGGACGCCAGGCCGGCGTGGCTTGCCTGCCGCGGTCGTATGCCGCGCCTATGGACGGCACGTGGGAAGTGCCTATGCCTGCGATGATGCGCCCCATGTCAGACTGCTCCCTTGTCGTTGCGGGTGGAGAGGAAGGCTTCGTAGGTTTCTCCGCGCATCCGGGCTCCCATGACGTAGAGTCCGTTGCCGGTGACCACGCCCAGCTTGAGCAGGAAATAGATGTTGGCGCCGGCGTCGAGCAGGCCCGTGAAGTCACGCGCGCGTATCAGCGCCTTTTGTTCTTCGGACAGGCCGAAGCGTGCCATGTAGGCCTCTTCGTCCGCCTGGTAGGCGGCGCGGTTGGCGGCCTCGCTGAGGGAATTGCAGAGCTTGTTGATGCGGTATCCCTTCCATGAAAGCTGCAGGTCGAAGACGTGCGATTCGGCGATCGGCCGTGTCCGGTCGCGTTGATGGGGTGTCATGGGAGATGCTCCTTGGGTCGAGGGAAAATGGGGAGGCGCGCCGACGTACGGCGTTGCGGCCACTGCGCTTTTTATGGAGAATGACTCTAGCTTTCATGTCCTTGATTGTTCTAATCAACCGCCGTCGGCGCAGGAGCGGCCATGTCATTCGAGCAGCCTGCAAATTGCGAAGAACTCCTGAACTACCGGATCGCGCGATTGCTGTCGGTCAGCGGGGCGCTGGTGATCCGGCTGTGCGAAGGCCGCTACGGCATCAGCCGGCGGGAATGGCGCCTGATCGCGATGCTGGCCGACTACGGCACGATGTCGCCTTCCGAGCTGGCCGAGCGAGCCCATACCGACCGCCCCCTCGTGTCCCGCGCCGTCAGCGACCTGGTCGCCAAGGGGCTGGTGTCGCGCGTCGGCCGCAGCAGCGACAGGCATCGCGTGGCCATCGAGCTGACCGGCAAGGGCAGGGCTCTGCACGCCGAGCTGTTTCCCATCACCGCCGACATCAACGGCCGCATCCTCAAGGCGCTGCCCCCGGATGCGATCCAGGCGCTCGACGGTATGCTGAACGTCCTGACCCATACGGCCGAACAGCTCAACCAGGACTATCCCTTGAAGGAAAAAGCCGACCGCCGCAATGGCGGAAGCCGTCAATTGGCCTCGTCGAAGCCGGACCTGGCGGGTGTCTGGTAGGAGGCCCCCGCCGTCGATTCAATTCGACGTGGCGCCCGACGCCTTGATCAAGCGTGCCCATTTCGTGATTTCCGCCTCCTGGAAGCGCCCCAGCTGCGCCGGCGACGAAGCGGAGACCGTGAGTCCTTCCTGCACGAACGCTTCGCGCGTCGCGGGTTTGCCCATGGCTCGCGCGATTTCCTGGTTCAGCTTGAGCACGATGTCGGCCGGCGTGCCCTTGGGCGCGAACACCGAGAACCACAGCACGATCTCGTAGTCGGGTATGCCGGCCTCGATCATGGTCGGCAGCCCGGGCGCGGCGGGAGAGCGTTCCCTGCTGGTGACGGCCAGCGCCCGCAGCTTGCCGGAGCGCACGATGGGCATGCCGATGGCGACCGAGTCGAACAGGATGTCGGCATGCCCGCCCATGACGTCGCTGACGGCCTGGGCGGGACCGCGCGCGGGTACGTGGACCATGTCTATGCCCGCCAGCGACTTGAACAGTTCGCCCGACATGTGGCCCGAGGTACCGATGCCCTGCGAGACGAAATTGAGCGAGCCCGGCTTGCGCTTGGCGAGCTGGACCAGTTCCTGGACGCTGTGCGCCGGTACCGAGGGATGCACCATGAGGATGTTCGGCACCGTCGCCAGCAGGCTGACGGGCTCGAAGTCGCGCACCGCGTCGTAGGGCAGGTTGGCAAGCAAGGTGACGTTGATGGCGTGGGTCGCATGGGTGCCCAGCAGGATCGTGTAGCCGTCGGCGGGGGCCTTGGCCACCAGGTCCGCGCCTATGGTGCCGCCCGCGCCGGGCTTGTTCTCAACGATGACCGGCTGTTGCCAGGCTTCCTGCAGATCGTGCGCCACGCTTCGCGCCAGCTTGTCCGTCAGTCCGCCGGGCGTGAAGGGGACGATGAAGCGGATGGGCCGGCTGGGGTAGCCGTCGGCGGCGCCGGCACAGGCCTGCGTTGCCGACAGGGCGAGCGCCAGGCCGGCCAGCAGCGACGAGGCGCGAGGGATACGGGGATGCGGACGGTGGGACATGGTGGCCTCCTTGGGCGGCACGCAAGCGGAGCGGGTGGACGGACTGGCGATCGGCGGGCGTCAGGACGCGGTCGTGGTCGCAGGGGAAGCGGCTGCGGACTCGACGGCCGCCATCTTCTCGATCATGCGGCGGGCGCGGGTCGGGCCCGCGTCGATGCGCAGCCAGGCCAGCTGCCGCAAGCCGGTGGCGTCCTGTTCGCGCTGCATGGCGGAGACGATGACGTTGTCCTCTTCGAAGGTCCGGCCCATCTCGCGCCTCAGGCGCTCGTCGAGTTCCTTGTCGCCCACGCCGAAGTTGCGCACGTGCAGCCAGAAGAAGTGCGTGGCCGTATCGTTCTCGGGCGTCAGGAACTTGTAGCTGAACGCGCGCAGGCCGCGGTCCATGTTGGCCTCCGTGTGTTCCTGGCCGGCCTGCATCGTCACCACATCCACCCGCGAGGTGCAGGGCGGGAAGAAGTGGTAGTACTGGCACCGGTCGGTCAGTCCGCTGAAGTTGCCGTTCTTGCGGTCGATGGGGGGCGGCTCGGCGTCGAGGGTCCAGCGGTAGGTGACGATGTGGCCTTCGGTTTCCTCGATGACGGGAGGAATGTCGCTCGAGGCGGGATTGCCGATGGTGGCCGGATGGACGTAGGTCGTGTGGGCCGGGTCCTGCAGGTTCTCGACGATGTTCAGATAGTGCGAGCGGTGATATTGGGGCGCGCCCCAGATGACCGTCCAGCCCGGCGCGCCATAGCGTTCGATGGCCGGGATGCGGCGCGGGTCGGCCTGTCCGGGATCGCCCATCCAGATCCAGGCGGCGCCATACCGTTCTTCCACGGGAAAGCTGCGGACCCGGGCGGCGTCGGGGATGTTCGCCTGCCCTGGAACATGCACGCAGACGCCGGTGCCGTCGTATCGCAGTCCGTGATAGCCGCATTGCAGTGTGTCGCCGACCACGCTGCCCAGCGACAGGGGAACGAGGCGATGCGCGCAGCGGTCCAGCAGCGCGGCGAGCCGGCCGTCATGCCGCCGGAACGCGACGACGGGTTCGTCCAGTATTCTCCGGGCGAAGGGCCCTGTGCCGATTTCTGCTGTCCAGCCCAGTACGTACCAGGCGTTGCGAACGACGTGCTCCACGGACGAGTCTCCTTCTCGAAACGCAGGTCGGGGGATATCCAACCGGGCCGCCACGGCGTGGCGGCCTCGATGCGGAAGACTCTATCGGCGGGAAACTGAATTGTTCTATACAACGACGGGCGGGGATTTCCCGGCCCGCCGCCCCATCGTCGCGGCCGGCGACGGCCGGGTCAGCCGATGATGGCCGGAGCGTCGAACGCCGTTACCGGCGGCGCCTCGCCATGCCTTTCGACCTCTACCAGCGCGGTCTGGGCGATGGAGCCCTGCGCCAGGCACGAGGTGCCGGTATCCAGGGTGACCAGGTTGGGATTGCCGTGCTTGTCCAGGGCGCCCGGCTCGCCGCCCTGCGCCGGGTCGTACCAGGCGCCCGTGGCGATCTGCACGACGCCGGGCAGCAGATGGTCGGCGAGCACCGCCCCGGCCAGGAACCCGCCGCGGTCATTGAAGACCCTGACCACGTCGCCGTCCCGGATGCCGCGCGCGGCGGCGTCCCGGGGATGGAGGGCGATGGGCTCTCGCCCGGCGATCTTGCTGGCGCGGCTGGCTGCCGCGGGGTCGAGCTGGCTATGCAGGCGCGTGGCCGGCTGGTTCGACAGCAGGTGCAGCGGGAAGCGCCGCGCCGTATCGCTACCCAGCCACTCGGCCGGCTCGAGCCAGGACGGGTGGGGTGGGCAGTCGTCATAGCCGTAGGCAGCGATCGTTTGCGAGTAGAGCTCGATCCGGCCTGAGGGCGTGCGCAGCGGATGGCGTTCCGGATCCGCGCGGAAATCGTGCAACAGCGGCGGCGCGGTTTGCGGTTGGGGAAATGCGTAGCGGCCCGCTTCCCAGAATGTGTCGAAGTCCGGCGGGGCGAAGCCCGCCTCGAGCGCGCGGTCGCGGGCCGCGGCGTACATGTGCCGCAACCAGCCCATTTCGTCGCGGCCTTCGGTATAGGCCTGGCCAAACCCCAGCCGTCCTGCCAGGTCGGCGAGGATGTCGAAGTCGTTGCGCGCCTGCCCCACGGGCTCGATCACCTGGCGCATGGCGATCCAGTAGGGCGAGTTCTCGTGCGCCAGGATGTCGTTGCGTTCCATCGTGGTGGTGGCCGGCAGCACGATGTCGGCATGGCGGGAGGCCGGGTTCCACCACGGCTCATGGACGATGACGGTATCCGGGCGTTGCCATGCCCGCAGGAAGCGGTTCAGGTTGCAGTTGTGATGGAAGGGGTTGCCGCCTATGGAGTAGACCAGCCGGATCTCGGGCAGCGTGATGCGCGCGCCGAAGCAGTCGATCCGTCTGCCGGGGTGCAGCAGCATGTCCGCCACGCGGCCCACGGGCACGTAAGTCTTGACCGGATTCGTGCCCAGGGCAAGGGTAGGGCGCGGCATGTTTTCCACCCGCGGCGCGGTGATCCCGTTTACCGCGCCGAAGCCCAGGCTGAAGCCGCCGCCGGGCAGGCCGATCTGGCCAAGCATCGCGGCCAGCGTGACTGTCATCCATACCGGCTGCTCGCCGTGGTCGGCGCGCTGGACGGACCAACTGGTGTTGATCAGCGTCCTGCCCCCCGCCATGTCGCGCGCCAGCGCGCGTATGCGCTGCGCCGGCACGCCGGTGATGCCCGCGGCCCACTCGGCGTTGCGGGCGATGCCGCCGTCGCGGCCGGTGAGGTAGGCTTCGAACCGGTCATAGCCTTCGCAGTAGCGGGCGAGGAAGTCCCGGTCGCAGGCGCCGTCTTCGACCAGGGTGTGGGCCAGGCCCAGCATCATCGCGACGTCGGTGTTGGGCCGTAGCGGAATCCATTCGGCGCGCAAGCCCGGCGGGAGGTCGGCGCGAGAGGGGCCGATGTTGACGAAGCGCAGGTCCGCATCGCCCGCCCGCCGCACCCAGTCGGGAGCGTCGTGGACCACCGCGCCGCCGGCATCGATCTGCGCGTTCTTGGGGGCGGCGCCGCCGAACATCACGACCAGCCGCCCCGAGGCGATCACTTCCGGCCAGGATGCCGCCAGGTTGGTGATGTCGGCACGGCCGAGGACATAGGGCATGATGCCGAGCGCCGCGCCGAAGCTATGGTTGCCGCGCTTGTCGACATAGCCGCCATGCAGGCCCAGGAAGCGCTTGAGGACGCTCGGGCCATGATGGAGCCGGCCGGCGCTCGCCCAGCCGTACGAGCCGCCGTAGATGGCCTCGTTGCCGAAACGCGCGCGCACGCGCCGCAATTCGTTCGCCACCAGGCTCAGCGCGTGATCCCAGTCCACCGGGACGAAAGGTTCGCCGCCGCGCTTGCCGGGGCCCGGGCCGTCGCGCAGGTAGCCGGCGCGCACATAGGGCCGGTCTATGCGCAGCGGACCGCGCACCATCTCGGGCAGGCCCTGCATGTACGCCGCCGGATGCGGATCCGCATCGAACGGCCGCGCGCCGAGAATCCCGCCGTGCGCGTCGGTCTCGACGTCGTAGACGCCCCAGTGCGAGGCGGTTTGCACGAAGCGGGTATTCATGGTCGGCCATCCTCGAGAGAGCCCGTTTCGCTCATTCTATTCGCCCGCTAGTCGGCGCGGATGCCGAGTTCGTTGATGATCTTGCCGAGCCGGCCATGGTCGGCCGCCACCAGCTGCTTGAGCCTGGCAGGCGGGCCGCCCACCGGTTCGGCGGCGAAATTCTTCAGGGTTTCGATCACATCCGGCATCCGCAGGATTTCGTTCAAGTGCCGGTTGAGCAGCGCCACCACGTGATCGGGCGTGCCCTTGGGCGCGAAGAAGCCGTGCCAGGCGCCCACCACGACGTCGGGATACCCGGACTCCGCGATGGTCGGTACGCCCGGCAGGAAGGAAGAGCGAGCCGGATCGGTGACCGCGAGGGCTGTGGCTTTGCCCGCCTGCAGGTACTGGGCGACCGTGCCCAGCGTGACATAGCCCAGGGGCACGTGGCCGCCTATGATTTGGGCCGCCACGTTGGAGCGGTAGGGCACATGCTGGATCTCGATGCGGGCGGCGCGGTTCAGCCATTCTCCGGCGATGTGCATCGGCGACCCGGCGCCCGGCGTGGCGAACGACAGGGGGTGGCCGCCACGCGCAGCGGCCACCACGTCGGCCAGGCTCTTGAAGCCGGTGGACGGGTTGGCGACCAGTATCAGGGGGCAGGTCGAGGTCTGTATGACGGGCGCGAAGTCGTTCAGCACGTCGTAGGTCAGCGCTTCGGGCTTCATGACCAGGGGCGCGGTGGCGACGGTGTTGGGCGCGAACAGCAGCGTGTACCCGTCGGGTGCCGCCTGGCTGACGTAGCGGCTGCCTATGGTGCCGGCCGCGCCGGGCCGGTTCAGGACCACGACCGGCTGCTTGAGGCGCGCCGACAGCTTGGCGGCATAAAGGCGCGCCATGGCGTCCGTATCGCCGGTTGGCGCGTAGGCGACCACCAGCGTGATGGTCCTGACCGGGTAGGCGTCCTGTGCGCCGGCGCTCCAGGGCGCGGCCGCGGCCAGCGCAGCCGCCATGGCGAATTGCCTGCGATGCATTCCCATACTTCCTCCTGGCTGTGCCGGCGCCACGGATGGCCGGGCGTCCGGTGGGTCGTCGATGTTGCGAAGCGATGCATTCGGCAAGACGCGAGGGCCGCCGCTCGGCTGGCGGCGAAGCGCGGCCGGCGGCCGGCACAGGCGCAGGCCACCGCGCGGCCGCCGGTCCGCAGTATTGCTTTAGGTTTAAGATAATTGCAGGGTTAAAGCATGTAAATACATTTTTTGTGCGTGTTTATGCTGATATGAATCACACAAAAAATATGTATTTACATTTTATTGTGTGCCTCAGAGGCGCTTGATGAACACCTGGCTGTTGCGGCTGCGGTTGTAGTGCGCCTGTTTGTCCTTGGGCAGGTCGGCCACGCTGCCCTGGGCGAAGCCGCGCTTGATGAACCAGTGGGCGGTGCGGGTGGTGAGCACGAACAGGCGCGTGATGCCGGCGGCGCGTGCGCGGCTTTCGATGTGGCGCAGGAGCTTGTCGCCCTCGCCCGAGCCTTGCCACTGCGGATTGACGGTGAGCGCGGCCATTTCGGCCATTTTCTCTTCGGGATAGGTGTAGAGCGCCGCACAGCCGTAGATCACCCCGTCGTGCTCGGCCACCGAGAATTTCTCCACGTCGCGCTCGATGCTGCCCCGGCCGCGGCGCACCAGCGTGCCGTCCACCTCCAGCGGTTCGATCAGGTGCAGGATGGCGCCGACGTCGTCGATGGTGGCGGGGCGCAGGTCGTCCAGGGTGTCTTCCACCACCATGGTGCCGACGCCATCGTGGGTGAAGACCTCCAGCAATACGCTGCCGTCGAGGTCGTGCGGCACGAGGTGGGCACGGGCGACGCCCTGCTTGACGGCGCGCGACGCGTGCTTGAGGACGACCGCGGTGCCGGGGTCGAAATCCGCTTGGGCGAGCAAGGCGTCGGCGTCCTCGCGAGCCAGTTCGGCGTCGACGTTGCCGTCCTTGTCGCGGATGAGCGGCGTGTCGGTCAGGAAAATGAGCTTTTCGGCGCGCAGGGCGACGGCCACCGCGGTGGCGAGGTCTTCCATGGACAGATTGAAGGCTTCGCCGGTGGGCGAGAAACCCAGCGGCGACAGCAGCACGATGGAGCCGTGGTCCAGGGCCATGCGCAGCGCCTCGGCGTCCACCTTGCGCACCTGGCCGGTGTGGCGGTAATCGACGCCCTCGATGACGCCGACCGGGCGGGCGGTAATGAAGTTGCCCGAGACCACCCGGATGTGGGAGTGCGACATGGGCGTGTTGGGAAGGCCCTGGCTGAAGGCGGCCTCGATGTCGAGGCGGATCTCGCCGGCGGCCTCCTTGGCGCACTCGAGCGCAGCCGAGTCGGTGATCTGCAGCCCGCGGTCGAACTGGAACGGAATGCCCTTCAGGCGCAGCTGCTCGTTGACCTGCGGACGCGAACCGTGGACCAGCACCAGCCGTATGCCCAGGGCGCTGAGCAGGGAGAGGTCCTGGATCAGGACGTTGAGCGCGCCGGCCTGTACCAGTTCGCCGCCGAAAGCCACCACGAAGATCTTGCCGCGGAAGGCATGCACATAGGGCGCCACCTCGCGGAACCACTGCACGAACCGGGCGTGCAGGTCGAGTTGGGCAGGATCGGGGTCGGGAGGTTGGGCGGCTGCGTTCATCCCAAAATTATAATGACGGGTTAATCCAAGTTCTTCTCATGGTCGCACAATCCAGCAAGAATGTGCCTTTGGCACGACGGCGCAATCCGGTTCCGTCCATTACCTACCCCGAGGATCTGCCCGTCAGCGGGCGGCGCGAGGAGATCGCGCGCGCCCTGGCGGCCCACCAGGTCATCATCGTAAGCGGGGAGACCGGCTCCGGCAAAACCACCCAGCTGCCCAAGATCTGCCTTGCGGCCGGCCGCGGCGTGGCCGGCATGATAGGCCATACCCAGCCGCGCCGGCTGGCGGCAACCTCGGTGGCGCGCCGCATCGCCGAGGAACTGGGCACGCCCCTGGGCGAGGTGGTGGGCTACCAGGTGCGCTTCAACGACCGCACGGCGCCGGGCGCCTCCGTCAAGCTGATGACCGACGGCATCCTGCTGGCCGAGTCGCAGCGTGATCCATGGTTGCGCGCATACGACACGCTCATCATCGACGAAGCCCACGAGCGCAGCCTGAATATCGACTTCCTGCTGGGCTACCTGCGCCAGCTGCTGCCGCGCCGGCCGGAACTGAAACTCATCATCACGTCGGCCACCATCGACGCCGAACGCTTCGCCCGGCATTTCTCCGAGCCCGGCAAGCCCGAGGTGCCGGTCATCAACGTCTCGGGCCGCCTGTATCCGGTGGAGGTGCGCTACCGGCCCGTCGATACGCGGGGCATGCAGGCCAGCGACGCCGACGACTCAGCGCCGCGCAAGCCCGAGCGCCCCCGCGAGAAGGAGAACCTCTCGCGCGACGAGGAGCGCGACCTGATCGACGCCATCGTGGACGCCGTGGACGAATGCGCCCGCCACGGGCCGGGAGACGTGCTGGTCTTCCTGCCCGGCGAACGCGAGATCCGCGAAGCGGCCGAGGCGCTGCGCAAGCGTCATCCGCCCGGTACCGAAGTGCTGCCGCTGTTCGCGCGCCTGTCGCAGGCCGAGCAGGAGCGGGTGTTCCATCCCAAGGGCAGCGGCCGCCGCGTCGTGCTGGCCACCAACGTGGCCGAGACCTCGCTGACCGTGCCCGGCATACGCTTCGTGGTGGATACCGGCCTGGTCCGGATGAAGCGCTATTCCTGGCGCAACAAGGTCGAGCAACTGCGCATCGAGCCGGTGAGCCAGGCGTCGGCCAATCAGCGCGCCGGGCGCTGCGGCCGCGTCGGGCCGGGCGTCTGTATCCGTTTGTACGAGGAAACCGACTACGCCGCGCGCCCGCCTTTCACCGACCCGGAAATCCTGCGGTCGTCGCTGGCCAGCGTCATCCTGCGCATGAAGTCGCTCAAGCTGGCCGACATCGAGCAATTCCCGTTCGTGGAAGCCCCGCCCGGGCGCGCCATCGCCGACGGCTACCACCTGCTGCAGGAACTGGGCGCCATCGACGAAGACAACGCCCTCACGCCGGTGGGCCGGGAACTCGCGCGGCTGCCGGTGGATCCGCGCATCGGCCGCATGATCCTGGCCGCGCGCGACCATGCCTGCCTGAACGAAATGCTGGTCATCGCGGCCGCGCTCTCCGTGCAGGATCCGCGCGACCGGCCGCTGGACGCGCAGGAAGCCGCCGACCAGGCGCATGCCAAGTTCGCCGACGAGCGCTCGGAGTTCATGGCGTTCCTGAAACTGTGGAAGTGGTTCAACGAAGCGGTGGAGCACAAGCAGTCGCAACGCAAGCTGGTGGAGAACCTGCGCCAGAATTTCCTCTCGCCGGTACGCATGCGCGAATGGCGGGACGTGCATTCCCAGCTTGCCGCGGTGGTGGGCGAACACGGCTGGCGCCTGAACCAGACCGAAGCCACCCTGGAACAGATCCACCTGGCGCTGTTGTCGGGCCTCCTGGGCAATCTCGGCTACAAGTCGGACGAGGAGGCCCAGTACCTGGGCGCGCGCGGCATCCGTTTTTTCATCCATCCCGGTTCGCGCCTGGCCAAGAAGGCGGGGCGCTGGGTCGTGGCGGCCGAATTGGTGGAGACTTCGCGCCTGTTCGCCCGCTGCGTCGCGCGCATCGACCCCACGTGGGTGGAGCGCGCGGGCAGCCACCTGCTGCGCAAGAACTGGTCCGACCCGCGCTGGGAAAAAAAGGAGGGGCGGGTCGTGGCCAACGAACGGGCCACGCTGTACGGACTGACGGTCTACGCCGGCCGCCGCGTCGACTACGGCCGCATCGATGCGCCGCATGCGCGCGAAATCTTCATCCGCGAGGCGCTGGTCACGGGCGAGATCGACAGCAAGCTGCCGTTCATCGCCCACAACCGCAAGCTCGTGGCCGAGATCGAGAAGCTGGAACACAAGTCGCGCCGCCCGGACATCCTGGTCGACGACGAATTGATCCATGCCTTCTATGACCGGCAGGTGCCGGCCGACGTGAACCGCGTGGTGACGCTGGAGAAATGGTATCGCGAGGCGAGCTCGGCCGCCGGCCAGCAGGGCGGCAAGCTGTTGTTCCTGTCGCGCGACGAGCTGATGCGGCACGAGGCAGCCGGGGTGACCACCGAGGTGTTCCCGAAGAAGCTGTCGCTGCATGGCATAGAGATGGCGCTGGACTATCACTTCGAGCCCGGCTCGCCGCGCGACGGCGTGACGCTGTCGGTGCCGCTGTTCGCGCTGAACCAGCTCGATCCGGCGCGCTGCGAGTGGCTGGTGCCGGGCATGCTGAAGGAGAAGGTCCATCTGCTGCTCAAGTCGCTGCCCCAGAAGCTGCGCCGCCATTGCGTGCCGCTGCCCGACTACGCCGCGGGCTTCTATGACCGCTGGTTCGAGCGGGCGCAAAAGCCCGACCGCAGCCTGATCGAGGCGCTGATCGCCGATGTGCGCAACCAGAGGGGCGTGCAGCTGGCGCCGGCCGATTTCAAGCAGGAGACCTTGCCCGCGCATCTCTTCATGAACTTCCGCGTGGTGGACGAGCACGGCCGCATGCTCGACATGAGCCGCAACCTGTCGCATCTGAAGGCGGAACTGGGGCGCGAGGCGCAGGCCACGTTCCAACAGGTGGCGGCGCGCGACAAGGAGGTGGCGCAGGCGCTCGCGCACGAGAACCTGACCGATTGGACCTTCGGTCCCTTGCCTGAGCTGATGGAGATCAAGCGCGGCGGCCTGTCGGTGATCGGCTATCCCGCGCTGGTGGATCGCGGCACGCATTGCGACCTGGATGTGTACGACGACCCGGACGAGGCGGCCCGCCACCACCGGGCTGGCTTGCTGCGCCTGTTCCGGCTGCAGCTGAAGGAACAGGTCAAGTTCCTGGAGAAGAACCTGAACGGCCTGACCCAGATGAGCATGCTGTACATGCCGCTGGGTACGCAGGAAGAGTTGCGCGACCAGATCATCGACGCGGCGTTGGCGCAGGCCTGCCTGTCGGACCCTTTGCCGGCCGATGCGGAGGCTTTCGCGCAGCGGCGCGCAGAGGGCAAGGGCAGGGTGGGGCTGCTGGCGCAGGAGATCGCGCGGCTGGCGGCGACGGTGCTGGCCGAGTGGGCGGCGGCGCAGCGCAAGCTGCCGCAGGCCAAGCCTCATGCCGCCGCCCATGCGGACATGGAGCAGCAGATGCGAGGGTTGATGACCAAGTGGTTCGTGCGCGATACGCCGTTCGGGCAATTGGCGCATTTTCCCCGCTATTTCAAGGCGGTGCAGGCGCGCATCGACAAGCTGCGCGCCGATCCGGGCCGGGATGCGCGCCTGCTGGCGGACCTGAACCAGTTGCTGGTGCCTTACCAACGCGCCCGGATTGCGCGCAAGGGGGTGCCGGATCCCAGGCTGGACGAGTTCCGCTGGATGCTGGAGGAACTGCGCGTGGCGCTGTTCGCGCAGGAGCTGCGTACGCCGATGCCGGTGTCGGTCAAGCGGTTGCAGAAGAGTTGGGAAGCCTTGAACCGGTAGGGGAAGCCCATCCCCCAGGCGGCCGAAGGCCGCCGGGGTGGGCCTCCCCCCTCTAGATCAGGCTGCGCCGCAGCTCCGGCGCGCCGGGCAGGTTGGGGGGCGGGCTGTCGGTCTGCAGGCTCTCGAGCAGGCGTTCCAGGTGGCCGATGTGCGGCAGCATGGGGCCGTAGAACAGGGTCTGATGGCCGTTCTGGACCAGCAGGGTGGGGAAGTCCTCGATGTCTTCGTCGTCCAGCAGGTCCGGGTGTTCTTCGACGTCCACCCACAGGAAGACGTGGCCGGGAAACTGGCTCGACAATTCTTCGAATTTGGGCTGGTACTCGCGGCAGGTGCCGCACCAGGCGGCGCACAGACAGGCGACCAGCACGGTTTGCGGATCGTCGAGGCGCCGGGCAAGGTCGCTGGCGCCGGTGTCGGGGAGATAGACGGCCATGATGCGAGGAAGTGAGGATTTCATAGCCATTATGCCTGCGCCTTGCGTCATACTTGCAACCGTGGCTGAATTCACGGAGATCCAATGGCTTCCTCTCCCGACGAACGCAGCGTGGCCAGCGCCGGCCTGCAGGGCATCGGCCTGGCCTTTGGCCGCGCGCTGGTTTCCCAGTTCCGCGGCCCCATGCTGCTCGCGCTGCTGCTGCCGTTCCTGGTGGCGCTGATTGCCGCGATCGTGCTGATCTGGCTGTTCTGGACACCGCTCACCGAATGGCTGCAGGGCAGCCTGTTCGCTTTTCCGTTGATGAGCGAGCTCGACAGCATGCTGGTCGCCGTGGGCATCGCCTCGCTCAAGCTGTGGCTGATTCCGGTGGTCGCGACGCTGGTCCTGCTGCCCTTGTCCGGGATACTGGGCCTGGTGGTGGCGGCAGTGCTGATCATGCCGCTGGTGCTGCGCAACCTGGAGCAGCACGACTATCCCGGCCTGCAGCGGCGGGGCCGCAACGCCACGCTGGCGAGCGTATGGAACGCGGTGTGGGTGACGACGCTGTTCGTGCTGGGCTGGCTGTTCACCATGCCGCTGTGGCTGCTGCCGCCGCTGGCGGTGCTGCTGCCCATCGCCTGGTGGGCCTTCGCGTTCACGCGCATGCTGCGGCTCGACGCCATGATCGAGCATGCCTCGCCCGAGGAGCGACGCATCCTGATGGCGAGGCACAATCGCGGATTCTGGGTGCTGGGGCTGATCTGCTCGCTGATCAACCTGCTGCCGCCCGCCTGGTTCCTGTTACCGGTATTCTCGGCGCTCCTGTTTTCGCATTTCGCACTCGAGGCGCTGCGCCGCTTGCGCAGCGAAACCACGCCATGAACGCAACGCCTGTTTCCAGCCGCCGCATCGGCCTGTTCATCATCGGTGATGAAATCCTGTCGGGACGCCGCCAGGACCGGCATTTCGCCAAGATCGTCGAACTGCTCGGCGCGCGCGGCCTGCGCCTGTCCTGGGCCGAGTTCCTGGGCGACGACCGAGAGGCGCTGACCGCCGCCCTGCGGCGCAGTTTTGCCAGCGGCGATGTGGTGTTCTCCTGCGGCGGCATCGGCGCGACTCCCGACGACCATACGCGCCAGGCCGCGGCGGCCGCGCTCGGCGTGCCGCTGGCCCTGCACGAGGAGGCCCGCGTCCTGATCACCGAGCGGTGCGCGGAAACCGCCGCCCAGGGGTCGGGCAGCGCCGACATGACGACGCCGGAAAACCTCCAGCGCCTGCGAATGGGCGAATTCCCCGAGGGCAGCGAGATCGTGCCCAACCCCTACAACAAGATCCCCGGGTTTTTCATCCGCGACCACACCTTCGTTCCGGGCTTTCCGGTCATGGCCTGGCCCATGATCGAATGGACGCTCGACCATCGCTATGCCAGCCTGCACCATGCCGTGCCGCACGTGGAGCATTCGTTCATGGTCTTCGAGCTGCCCGAGTCGCGCATCGCGCCTGTCATGGAAGCGATCGAGCAGCGCTGGCCGGGCGTGAAGGCCTTCAGCCTGCCCAGCATGGGCGACGGCAAGCGCCGCCATATCGAGCTGGGTGTCAAGGGCGACCCGGGCGCCGCGGCCGAGGCGCTGGCCTGCCTGCGCGAGGAGGCCCGCCGCCTGGGCGGCGTGTTCACCGCCGCCGAATAGCTGTCCCGCCGGCCTCAGTCCAGCGTGATGCCGGCCGCCTTGATCGCGTCGCCCCAGGTCTTCAGGTCGGCTTGTATCGTCTGCGCGAACTGCTCCGGCGTTCCTGCCCGGGGCTCCGAAAGGTTCAATGCGCGAAAGCGCGCCAGCATGTCCGGCCCCAGGAGGATCGCGTTCAGTTCGCGGTTCAGCCGCCGCACGACGGCGGACGGCAAGCCCGCCGGGCCGAACACGCCATACCAGACGTCCGCGTCGAAGCGCACGCCTTGTTCGTTCATGGTCGGCACCTCGGGCGTGGCCAGGCCGCGCCGCGAGCCGCTCACCGCGATCGCCCGCATCTTGCCGGCCTGTATCAGGGGCAGCGACGAGCTGCCGTCGGACAGCCCTACCTTGAGGCGGCCGCCTTGCATGTCCACCAGCATGGGTGGAATGGATTTGTAGGGGACGTGGCGGATGCGGATGCCGGTCTGCATCTTGATGCTTTCCATGACGACGTGGCCGCCCGATCCATTGCCCCATGAGCCGTAGTCCAGTTCGTCGGGGCGCTGCCTGACGTAGTCGACGAATTCCCGCAGGTCGCGCACGGGCAGGTCGGCGGCCACCACGAGATAGACGCCGCCGCCGCCGAATTGCGAAATGGCCGTGAAGTCCTTCACGCCGTGAGGCATTTGGCGTTGCAGAAACGTATTGGCGACGAGCGCGCTGGTGAAGGTGAAGAGCAGGGTGTAGCCGTCGGCCGGCGCCTTGGCGACGATCTCGCCGCCTATGACCCCCGTCGCCCCGGGCCGGTTGTCCACGACGACGCGCTGCCCCACTGCCTGCCCCAGCCGGTCCGCCAGGCTGCGCGCGATGCCGTCGAAGCCGCTCCCGGCCGAGGAGGGCACGACCAGCCTGATCGGCCGCGACGGCCAGGGCTCCGCCTCGGCCGTCGCCCCGGCGTGCCAGACGCCTACCATGACCATGCAGCCCAGCCAGACGATCCTGTTCATCGCGCCGCTCCGGCAATGCGAGGCGAGGCAAGGCACGGCCGCCTGTCTCGCGTCTCACGGTTAATGTTGTTTTAAGTGATTATTATAAGTACGATATTTTCCTCAAACAATAAGCCGGGCGCATTCACGCCGCGGCGGTGCCTCGTGGAGCGAACGTATGAGTGAACCGATCTGGAACAAGTACCTGAGCCAGGAAGAGAAGGAGGTCTTTGCCGGTTGCGGATGGGGAGCACGGGCGGGGTTCGGCAAACGGCCGGGACTGGCCGTGATCGACGTGAGCTACGGCTTCTGCGGCGAGAAAGGCCAGCCGATCGGGCAGTCGCAGCAGAAATGGCCATTGGCGTGTGGCCCCGAGGCCTGGGACGCGGTCGATCACATCAAGCGGCTGATCGACAAGGCCCACCGGGTGGGCGTGCCGGTCTTCTATACCACCGGGGAGAGGCGGCCCGACCGCTGGGACGCGGGGTCGTGGGCCTGGAAGAACTCGCGCACCCGGCTATGGGGCGGGGATCCTGCCCACCTCGACCATCACAAGATCGTCGACGAGATCGCGCCCTCGCCGCGGGATGTGGTTATCTACAAGCAGAAACCGTCGGGGTTCTTCGGCACCAGCCTGGCGAGCTTCATGACCTTGCTGGGCTGCGACAGTCTCATCGTGACCGGCACGACCACGTCGGGCTGCATCCGCGCCACCGTGCTGGACGGGTTCAGCATGAACTATCGGATGATCGTGGCCGAGGAGGGATGCTTCGACCGCTTTCCCGTCTCGCATGCCATCAATCTTTTCGACATGAACGCCAAATACGCCGACGTGCTCAAGACCGCCGAGATCCTCGACTACCTGGATACGTTGCCGCCGGGGCTGTTCGATCTTCCCAAAGGGCAAGCCTGAGCCCCCTGGGCGTTGCCCATGGAAAGGCCCCCACGCTTGCACTGCGGTGGCGCTGCCTCCAAGGGGGCGCTTTTGATCTTGGGGCGGTCCGGCAATGAAAAAAGGCCCCCACGCTTGCCGCTCTGCGGCGGCGCTGCCCCCCAAGGGGGCGTTTTTCATCTTGGGGCGGCCCGGCGATGAAAAAACAACGCGCCCCTCGGGGCGCGTTCCGCGACCGGCGCCTCGGGCCGTCAGGCAGCGGCAGTCTTGCGGCTGCGGGCCGTGCGGCTGTCGGCGGCCGCCTTGAACGTCGCGTTGGCGGCGGCGTTCAGGTTGGACTCGGCCAGGTCGGCGGCCTGCTTGGCGGCCTTGGTGACCGATTCGTAGGCCGAAGTAGCCGTGGCGAGCGAAGACTTCAGCAGGGCCAGCGCGCTTTCCGAGCCGGCAGGTGCATTCTTGGCGAGTTGTTCGACCGCTTCCGAGAGCTGGCGCTGCTGTTCGGCGATCTGGGCTTCGCCCAGGCGCGCGAATTCGCTTTGCACGCCGGCCACGATGTCATAGACGTGCTTGCCGTAGGCGAGCGCCTTTTCGGCGCTGGGCTGGGCCAGCGCCGAGACGAACGCCAGCGCTTCCTGGCCGTCTTTCAGGGTGAAGGCTTCCTGGGCCTTGAGCGAGGCTTCTTCGAACGTAGCCTTGGTGACTTTAAGGTGAAGGTCGACGAGCTTCTCGAAGCCGGCGAAAGCGGTGTTCTGTGCGGTGAGCAAGGTTTCGAAAGCGGCTTTTTGCGTGGCCAGGGCGCGTTCGGGGGTAGCGAACATGGTGGGGCTCCTTGTGGACTGTCTACGACGAGGCGACCGGGAAACCAGGGGAATACGCCCCAAACAGCCCGATCCTGGGGCACGCGCAATGTCGCCGAACGGACATTGCTGCGTTGCACAAAATGAATTGTAAGGGTGCATGAGGGAAAGTCAAGGCCTTTCGAAAAAAAACGGATGGCGCGGGGAGTGCCTCTGTAAGTGGCTGATTGATAGGAAAAATTGCCCTCTGGAAGACGGGCGGGCAGAAAGGCCGCGGCGCGTTGGCCGCCCCGGAAGCGGTGGCGAGGCTTGTTGCGTTGCGCCATGCCAACGCCGGCGGTGCGGCGCGCACCAGACCGAGGCCCCGGCATGGTGCGCGCTCCGGGCGTGGGGCTACACTGCCGCGTGATCCGATCCGAAAGGCTCCTGCCGTGGGTTCATCGCTGCCGTCCCGCCTGATTTCCCCTTTCTTCGTTCTTATCTGGAGCACCGGTTTCGTGGTCGCCCGCTACGGCCTGCCGTACGCCGAGCCGCTGACCTTCCTGGCGATGCGCTTTGCCGGCGTGCTGGCGGTCATGGCGCCCTTGTCCTTCTCGGCCGCCATCGCGTGGCCCGACCGGCGCCAGAGTCTCCATATGGCCGTGGCCGGCGTGCTGCTGCAGGCCGGCTACCTTGGGGGCGTCTGGATCGCGATCCACCTGGGCATGGCCGCCGGCCTGGCGGCCCTGGTGGTGGGCCTGCAGCCCTTGTTGACGGCGGTGGCCGGCCGCTGGCTGGGCGAGCCTCCCACGATCCGCCAATGGGCGGGCCTGGCGCTCGGTTTCGTCGGCGTCGCGCTGGTGGTGGGCAATCGCATCGGCACGCTCGGGCTGACCTGGCAGGCGTTGGCCTTTGCGGTGGGGGCGCTCGTGTCCATTACCGCCGGGACGCTCTACCAGCGGCGGTACTGTCCCCGTGTGGACTTGCGCGCAGGCCTGCTGCTGCAGTTCGGCGCGTCGCTGGTCGTGGTCCTGCCCGCGGCCTGGGCCTTCGAGACCATGCGGATCGAATGGACGTGGTCGCTGGTCGGGGCCTGGGCCTGGTCGGTGTTCGCGCTGTCGATAGGCGCGATCTGCCTGCTCTTCCTGCTGATCCGGCGCGGCGCGGCCACCCGCGTGGCCAGTCTCATGTATCTGACTCCCACCGTCACCGCGCTCATGGCATGGGCGGCGTTCGATGAGCCGCTGACCGCGACGATGCTCGCGGGGATGGCGCTCTCGGCTTTCGCGGTCGCCTGGGCTCAGGGGAAACGATAGGCCGATTCCCTCTGGCACCCTCGTTGCGATCCCTTACACTTCTCCTCACTGCCGCGGGAGTTGTCAGCTCGCGGCGCATACTTTCCACAGGCAGGAGATACAACAATGGGCATTCAGAAGAAAGCAATGTCCGCGGCGATCGGGGCGGCAGCCCTGGCCGGTGCGGCCGTCCTCGCGCCGGCGCAGGCGGCGGACCAGAATTATCCCACCCGCCCGGTCACGATGATCGTTCCGTTCGCCGCCGGCGGCCCCACGGACGTGGTGGCGCGCTCGCTGGCCGAGTCCATGCGCAAGTCGCTGGGCCAGACCGTCGTGGTGGAAAACGTCGGCGGCGCCGGCGGCACCATCGGTACGGCGCGGGTAGCGAAGGCGTCGAACGACGGCTATACGGTGCTGCTCATGCACATCGGCTTCTCCACGGCACCGGCGCTGTATCGCAAGCTGAGCTACGACCAGGCGAACGACTTCCAGCCGATCGGCCTGACCGTCGACGTGCCGATGACCATGATCGCGCGCGAGAACTTCCCCGCCAACAACATCAAGGAATTCCTTACCTACATCAAGGCGAATGCCGGCAAGCTGTCGATGGCCAACGCTGGCATCGGCTCGGCCTCGCACCTGTGCGGCCTGATGTTCATGAGCACCATCGGCGCCGAGTTCCAGACCATCCCGTACAAGGGCACCGCGCCGGCCATGAACGACCTGCTGGGCAAGCAGGTGGACTTCATGTGCGACCAGACCACCAATACCACCGGCCAGATCAAGGCAGGCAAGGTCAAGGCCTATGCCGTCACCAGCAAGACCCGGGTGCCGAGCCTGCCCGACCTGCCCACGCTGGACGAGTCCGGCCTGAAGGATTTCTCGGTGGGCATCTGGCACGGCCTGTGGGCGCCCAAGGGTACGTCGCCCGCCATCGTGGCCAAGCTCGAAAGCGCGCTGAAGGCCGGCCTGGACGACCCCGCCTTCAAGCAGCGCATGAACGAGCTCGGCGCCATCGTCCTGGCCGACAAGGCCACGCCGGCCGCGCTCGATACGCTGGTCAAGTCCGAGACCGCCAAGTGGGGCGCGGTCATCAAGAAGGCAGGTGTCTACGCCGATTGAGCCCGCGGCTCCAAGGCGTGGCGGCAACCCGCGAGCAACGGGTTGCCGCTTTTTTTGGCGCTGGCCCGGGGGCTTTTCCGGCCTTTTTGTAATTCTTGCCGTAGCTTTTAAATTACGACTTAAAATAAGTGCGCTAAGTCGTTAATTTAATAGAGATTTTTGAGCAAAAATCTGATAAGCTGCGACGCCTGGGCCGAGTCGTTACTGGAGGAAACATGGCGCGCATCAGAAAACGTATCGTGTCGGTCTCGTTGCTCTGCGCGCTGACGGCCAGTCTCGTCCTTCCCGGTGCCATTCCTGCTGTCCAGGCGGCTTCCACCACCACCAAAAGCGCCTCCAAGGCCAAGCCGGCCAAGAAGGTGACGGCCAGCAAGGCGAAGTCCTCCAAATCGGTCAAGTCCGCCAAGTCCTCCAAGGCGACCAAGACGACCGCGGCCACGCGCCACGCCGTCGCGAAGAAGCGGTCCGCCAAGCGAGCCTCCAGCAAGGAAGTCGCTGCCGCCAGCATCCGCCACGCGTCGTACGGCCCCTCGTCGTCGCTCGAGGACGCCGATGGCAACCTGGCGCTGCGCTCCAGCGTGGCGTTCGTGCAGGACCTCTCTTCGTCCGACGTGCTGTTCGCCAAGAACGAAGGCGCGGTCGCTCCCATCGCCTCGATCACCAAACTCATGACCGCGCTGGTCGTGGTCGATGCCGGCCAGCCGCTGGACGAGATGATCGAGATCACGTCCGACGACATCGATACCCATAAATTCACGCATTCGCGCCTGGCCGTCGGCACGCGGCTCTCGCGCGCCGACCTGCTGCACCTCGCGCTGATGTCGTCCGAGAACCGTGCCGCCCATGCCCTGGGCCGCAACTATCCGGGCGGGCTGACGGCTTTCGTGCAGGCCATGAACGCCAAGGCCGCATTGCTGGGCATGCACGACACGCACTACGTCGAGCCCACCGGCCTGTCCAGCGAGAACGTCTCCAGCGCGCGCGATCTCGTCAAGCTCATGCGCGAAGGGGCGCAGCGTCCGCTCATCCGCCACTACACCACCGATACCGAGTACGCGGTCGAAGTGGGAGGGCGGCAGCAGACCTTCCGCAACACGAATCGCCTGGTGGCGCGGCCCGACTGGAACATCACGGTGTCCAAGACCGGCTTCATCAACGAGGCCGGCCGATGCCTGGTCATGCTCGCCAACATCGGCGGCCGCGACCTGGCTATCGTGCTGCTCGACTCCGTGGGCTCGCTCACCCGCACCGCCGACGCCCAGCGTATCCGCCAGTGGGTCCAGCGCGAGATCGGCGCGCTGTGAAGCAAGCAGACCGCCACTCCTTTCCAGCCTGGTAGTACCCCAGGATAAGGCGGGTCTGGCTCGCCAGTCCGCCCGCATTGCCTCCGCGAGGACGGCCGTAGGCCGCCAGGGGGTGAGCCCCTACGGCTCGTAACCCAGCGCGTCCGAAATCTGCCCGGCGGTTTCGACCAGAGATTCGATCCAGCCGTCCTGCATCCGGTCGGCGGGCGCCGAGATGGACAGCCCGGCTATCAACTTGCCGGTGTCGTCGTGGATGCCCGCGGCGATGCAGCGCACGCCCATCTCGAGTTCTTCGTTGTCGCGCGCGAAGCCTTTGGCGCGCACCTGTTCGAGCTCGCGTTCGAGCTTGGCAAGCTCGGTCAGGCTATTGGCGGTGTGGCCCTGCAGGCCGGTTCGCAATGCATAGGAACGGACCTGGCGAGGGTCGTCGGCCGAAAGGAAGAGCTTGCCGGTCGAGGTCAGGTGCAGCGGCGCGCGGCCGCCGATGGCACGGACGACCTGCATGCCCGAACGCTCGCTGTAGGCGCGGTCGATATAGACGATTTCGTCGCCCTGGCGAACGGACAGGTTGACGGTCTGTCCGGTGAGCCGATGCAGCGTGCGCATGGGCGCGATGGCGGCATCGCGCACGTTGAGGCGGCCCTTGACCAGATGGCCCAGCTCGAGCAGCCGCATGCCCAGGCTGTACATGCCGCTTTCCACGCGGTCGACGTAGCGTCCTGCGACGAGGTCGTTCAGGATGCGATGCGCGGTAGAAGGGTGCAGGCCCGTCGCCTGGGCGAGCTCCTTGAGACTGACCGGATCGGGATGCTGGGCGAGGGCATCGAGCAGATGCATGGTGCGTTCGAGCACCTGGATGGCGATCTGCGGCGCGGGAGCCGCGGAGGGAGGGGCGAAAGCCGCTGCCTCGGAGGTCATGACTCTTGGCATGTCGTGAATGAGTCTCTACGCGATGACGCTAGTTTATCCCATATGGTGAAATGTTGTAAGCATGATTACACCGGGCATGGGCGGACTTGCCGCGTTGCAGCAGTCCATTTCTTGTAGGGCAATTATAACGCCAAAGCAAGGGGTTTTTGCGCCGCAGCATGAAAGCTGCGGACGCATGCCGGAGACCGGCAGCGCGCAGGACCCGGCAGCGGGGCGCCGCCGGTCCGCTACCGGCCTACCGACAGGGCCGCCACGCAGTCGCCGACCAGGGCCGGCCCGCGATAGATCAGTCCCGTATAAAGCTGGACCGCATCGGCGCCCGCCGCGATCTTGTCGGCCGCATGCCGTCCGTCGAGGATGCCGCCCACGCCGATGATCGCGAGCGCCGGTCCGGCGCGGCGCCGCAGGCGTTCGATCACGCGCAGAGACATCTCGCGCACGGGCGTGCCGGACAATCCGCCGGCCTCGCCGGCGTTGGGCAAGCCCTGGACCGCGGCGCGTGACAAGGTAGTGTTGGTGGCGATCACGCCGTCGATACCGTGGCGCGGAAGGAGTTCGGCAATGGCGTCGATCTGGCTCTCGTCCAGGTCCGGCGCGATCTTGACGGCAAGCGGAACGCGCCGGCCATGCCGTGCGGCAAGATCGTCCCGCGCCTCGCCGAGCTGGCGCAGCAGTTCCGACAACTCGTCCGCGCCTTGCAGGCTGCGCAGGTTCTTGGTGTTGGGCGAAGAGATATTGATGGTGACGTAGTCGGCATGCGGATAGACCGCCGCGAGGCCGGCGAGATAGTCGTCGGCCGCTTTCTCGATGGGCGTATCCGCGTTCTTGCCTATGTTCAGGCCCAGGATACCGCCGCGTGCACGGTAGCGGCTGTTGCGGACATTGGCGAGGAAGGCGTCCAGCCCTTCGTTGTTGAAGCCCATGCGGTTGATCAACGCCTCGGCGCGGGGCAGCCGGAACAGGCGGGGCAGCGGATTGCCCGACTGGGGGCGCGGCGTGACAGTGCCGATTTCCATGAAGCCGAAGCCCAGGCCCCCCAGGGCGTCGATATGCGACCCGTTCTTGTCCAGGCCGGCGGCCAGGCCCACGCCGTTGGCAAGCGCAAGCCCCATGAGCTCGACCGGACGGCCCGGCGCGGGCGTGCGGCGGGTCAATCCCAGGTCGTGCACGCGTTGCAGCGCGGACAGGGTCAGGGTATGGGCGGTTTCGGGTTCCAGGGCGAACAGGGCGGGCCGCAGCAGCGGATAGGCTTGGAAAAACGCGGACATCAGCAGGTAGGGATCAGGTGGAGGAGGACGGCGCATCGTCGCGATGGCCGTGGCGGGTGGACGCTTGCAGGCGCGAGGTATCGATGACGGCGGGGCCGCAGGCCGATGGGCCGGCATATTCGCGCCATTCGCCGTTGACGAGCATTTCTATGGGCTGGAAGTTCACCTTGTAGGCCATCTTCGGGCTTTGTTCTATCCAGTATCCCAGGTAGAGATGGGGTAGTTCCAGCAGCCGGCATTGTTCCAGTTGCCAGAGGATGTTCCAGGTGCCCAGGCTCCCCTTGAGGTCCGGGTCGAAGAAGGTGTAGACCGACGACAATCCGTCGGACAGGATATCCATGATGGAGACCATGCGCAGCCGGCCCTGCTGGTCGCGGAACTCGACCAGCCGCGTATTGACCCGGCTTTGCAGGAGGAACTGGGCGTATTGCTCGCGGCTGTCCTGGTCCATGCCGCCGCCGCGGTGGCGTGTCGACTGGTAGCGCTGGTAGAGCGCGTAGTGCTCGGAGGAGTAGGCCAGCTCGGCCACGAACACCTGGAGGTCGGCATGGCGTTTCCAGGTGCGCGCCTGGGTGCGGTTGGGGCGGAACCGGTTCACCGGCACGCGAACGGGCACGCAGGCCCGGCAGCCGTCGCAGTGCGGCCGGTAGGTAAAGACGCCGCTGCGGCGAAAGCCCATGCGCACCAGCTCGGAATAGACGTCGGCGTTGATCAGGTGGCTGGGCGTGGCCACTTGCGACCGGGCCATGCGATCCCCCAGATAACTGCACGGATAGGGGGCGGTCGCATAGAACTGCAGCGCGGCGAAGGGGAGTTCTCGAAGATGCGTCATGCGCGGTTCAGCCGGAATCGGCCGCAGCGTAAGGTGCGTCCAGGTCGACGATTTCGCCGTCGGGGCGCAGCCTGCCCGATCGCCACGGAAGATCGGGCATGCGGGCGGATTTTACAATCAGCCGCTCGAATTCTGCGCGCGGGATGACCGTCCCGCCCAGCGAGGCGAGATGCCGGGTGTCCTGCTGGCAGTCGATCATGTCCACGCCATGGCGCCGCAAGAAACGCACCAGGTAGGCGAGCGCGATCTTCGAGGCGTCGGCTGCGCGCGTGAACATGGACTCGCCGTAGAACATCCGTCCCAGGGCCACGCCGTACAGTCCGCCGGCCAGCTTGCCGTCGATCCAGGTCTCCACCGAGTGGACCTCGCCGCGGCGGTGCCACTCGCGATAGGCGCGTTGCATGGGGACGGTGATCCAGGTGGCCGGCCGCTCGTCGCTGCGCGGCGCCGCGCAGGCGCGCATCACCTCGTCGAACGCCGTGTCGACGCGAACGTCGACGGCCGGGTTGCGCTCGATCTGCCGCAGCTTCTTGCGCAGCGAACGCGAGGGGGCGAAGCGGTCGGTGAACAGCACCATGCGCGGGTCCGGGCTCCACCACAGGATGGGTTCGCCCGGCAGGTACCAGGGGAAGATGCCGCGCGCATAGGCCATGCGCAGGCGCTCGATGGAGAGATCGGCGCCGACCGCCAGCAACCCGGGCGGATCTTCCAGCGCGTGCTCGAGCGGCGGGAAGGGCGTATCCGGCCCGAGCAGGGCCGGCATGCCGGGACGTGACGGCGAGGGGCTCAAGGGGCGGGCGTCGGGATCGCGGGCACGGGCTCGGGGCCGCGCAGCAGAGTATCGCTGTGGACCTGGAACGTGCCGCGCTCGCGATCGGCGAAGAACAGCTTGAGCGTGGTGGAGACCGAACGGAACGCCAGATCGTCCCAGGGCATGTCGTTCTCGTCGAACAGGCGCGCTTCCAGGCTTTCGGGGCCGGGCTCGAATTCGGGGTCGGTCAGGCGCGCCAGGTAAAAGATGTGGACCTGGTCGACATGGGGAATGTCCAGGACCGCGAACAGCGGACCCATCTCGATGCGGGCTCCCGCTTCCTCCTGCGTTTCGCGCGCGGCGCCCTGGGCCGTGGTCTCGCCCAGTTCCATGAAGCCCGCCGGCAGGGTCCAGTAACCGTGGCGCGGTTCGATCGCGCGGCGGCACAGGAGGACCTGCTTTTCCCACACGGGTATGGTGCCCAGCACCATGCGCGGGTTCTGGTAGTGGATCGCGCCGCAGTGGTCGCAGACGTCGCGTTCGCGGTTGTCGTCCTCGGGGATGCGGCGGGTCAGCAGGCTGCCGCATTGGGAGCAGTAGCGTTGGGAGCGCGGGGCCGGGAAGTAGGTGAGGGCGCGTGGAGAAGCGGTCATGGCGTGTCCAGAGGGCGGAGGCGGCGCTGCGCCCCGGCGATTACGGGAAATCCGCGGATTTCCAGCGACAAGTATACGGAACCTGGCCCGGCGCCGATGCATGGATGGGGGTATGCCCGCAGTCGCCGAGAGGGGCCGCCGGCGCGGTGAGACGCCTCGCGCGCGGCATCGCCGTGCGCATTATAGGGGCTACCTCGAGGATCGGCCCGCCGGCGCGGCGCGTGGCACGCCCGGCTGGCGTTCGCAGCCCACCGCGTAGACCAGTTCGCGCAGGAACTGGTTGGCCGGATCGCCCGCCACGCGCGAATGCCAGTACTGGTGCACGTCGATAGCGGGAATCTTCAGCGGCAGGCCGACCTTCTTGATCGGCGCGATGGGGCGGAAGAGCTCGTAGACCTCCTCGGGGATGATGGCGATGAGATCGCTGGCCGCGACGATGAAGGGAATGGCCGCCACGTGCTCGGTCGTCAGCCGGATCACGCATTGCAGGCCATGCTTGCGCAACTCGTCCGTGATCCACGCGAACGTGATGGGCACCGACGGGGTCTGGACCTGGGGCGTTTCGCAGAATTGGCGCAGCGTCATGGCGCTGCCGATGCGAGGGTGGTTCTTGCGGGCCACGCAGACGTAGGCGCGCCGGTAGAGGTGCTGCTGCATCAGGGCCGCCTGGGGACGCGGGATGTGGCCGGCCACTACGTCGAGCTCGCCGGATTCCAGCGCCGCCGCCATCGTGTCGGCCGATATCGGCATGGGCGCCAGGCTCGCCCGCGGCGCGACTTCGGACAGGCGCTTCATGAGCTTGGGCACCAGGACGATGGCGCCGATCTCGTTCACGCCGATGCGGAATTCCCGCTCGGTCTGCGCCGGATCGAAACGCGTGAGGCCCGAAATCTCGGTTTCGACGATGCGCAGCACCCGCGAGGCGGGTTCGGCCAGGCGCTGCGCGAACGGGGTAGGCGCCATGCGATTGCCCACCCGCACGAACAGCGGATCGGCAAAGCGCTTGCGCATGCGGTCCAGGTGATAGCTGAGCGCCGACTGCGTCAGTCCGAGCCGGCGGGCCGCGCGCGTGACGGTGCCGTCCTCGATCAGGGCCAGCACGGCGCGCAGGTCCGCGATCTGCGGTTCCTGGTTATCCGATTTATTCATAACCTCTATCAAGGTAATGATCTTTCCAGAGCTTCGCCGAATGCCTAAGCTGCTGTCAACTCAAAGAGGGGGAACCTCATGGCGGGAGACACGGTGCTGGATACCGACGTGCTGGTCGTCGGGGCGGGGCCGGTAGGACTGGCGCTGGCGATCGAGCTGGGAATGCAGGGGCGGCGCTGCCTGGTTGTCGAACAGCACGATCGCGTGGGCCTGGCGCCGCGCGCCAAGACGACCAACGTGCGTTCGCGCGAACTGATGCGCCGCTGGGGCGTGGCCGCCAAGCTTGCGCTAGCGGCGCCGTTCGGCGTGGATTATCCGTCGGACGTGGTATTCGCCACTCGCCTGGCCGGACGCGAACTGGCGCGGTTTCGCAATGCGTTCTATTGCGCTCCCGCGCGGGACGACCGTTTCCCCGAGCATGCGCAGTGGATACCGCAATACAAGGTCGAGGATGCGCTGCGCGCGCATGCCGAGAGCCTGCCCGGGGTCGCGGTGCGGTTCTCGACGCGGCTCGAGGCGTTTACGCAGAATGCGCAAGCCGTCGAGGCGGAGCTTGAAACCGAGGACGGCAGGCGGCGCGTGCGGGCCTCCTATCTCGTGGGGGCGGATGGCGCCCGCAGCACCGTGCGCGCGCGCCTTGGCATAGGGATGGAAGGCGTCTCGCCGCTTTCCCATCACCGCAACGTCATCTTCCACGCGCCAGGGCTGGCAAGCATGCATGCCCTGGGGCCGGCCGTCATGTATTGGCTGGTGAACCCGGAGGCGCCCGCCGTCGTCGCGCCGCTCGACCGCAATGACCTATGGACCTTCGGCTATGCGCGCCGGACCGAGGGCGACGACATCGGCGCCCTGATCCGCGCCGCGCTGGGGCTCGACATCGACGTGGACATCCGCCACCGGGACGAGTGGACCGCGCATCGCCTGATCGCCCCACGCTATCGCGACGGCCGCGTATTCCTCGCGGGCGACGCCTGCCACCTGCATCCGCCCTTCGGCGGCCATGGGATGAACATGGGCATAGGCGACGCCGTCGACCTGGGATGGAAACTGTCGGCGGTCCTCGCGGGATGGGGAGGGCCGGCCTTGCTGGACAGTTACGAGGCCGAACGGCGGCCGGTGCATCGCCGCGTGGTCGACGAATCGGTGGAGAACCTCGGACACAGCTCGGCAAGCCTGTGGCGCGACGGATTGGAGGACGACGGGCCGGCCGGAGAAGCCGCTCGGCTCGAAGCGGCCCGGATCATAGGCGCCACCAAGCGCCAGGAGTTCGATTCGCTGGGCGTCGTGCTGGGGAGCCGCTACGAGCAGTCGCCGGTACTGGCGCACGAAGCGCGCGGCGCGGATGCCGGCTGGGATTCGACGCGCTACGTGCCCAGCGCGCGTCCCGGATGCCGTGCGCCCCACGTGTGGCTGGAGGAAGGCCGCGGGCCCGGCGCTTCGCTGTTCGACCATTTCGCCTTGCGCGGCCTGACGCTGCTGGCGACCCGTCCGGCCGCGCGCGAAGCGGCATCGACCGTCGCGCGAGAGGCGGCCGGGGTCGGCATCCCGCTGACCGTCGTGGCCCCGGAGGCCGACGGCTTGCGGGATCTGTACGGCGCCGACCTGGTCCTGATCAGGCCCGACCAGTACGTCGCCTGGCGCGGCAACGATCCCCTGGCGGGATGCGCCGCGCTGGAGGTCGCGGCGGGGCGTGCGCTCGTTCCAGTCTGAGGCGGCGTTTTTCCCATTCCCCGATAAAACCAGGAGACAACGATGAATATGCAACGACGCAGATGGAGCGCGGCAGGCCTCGCGCTGGCGGCGGCCTGCCTGGCCGGGCCAGCGGCGCATGCCGCGCAGGACTGGCCATCCAGGCCGGTGCGCATGGTCTTGCCCGCGGCGGCCGGGACGGCGCCCGACATCATGGCAAGAATGCTGGGCGACAAGCTCTCCAAGATCTGGCGGCAACCGGTCATCGTCGAGAACAAGCCGGGGGCGGGCGGCCTGGTGGGCCTGGCGGCGGTCAAGTCCGCCGAGCGGGACGATCACATGTTCGTCTTCACGCCGGCCTCGGTGCTCACGCTCACCCCCTACATGTACAAGAGCTCCCAGGTCGACATCGTGCGGGATTTCCAGCCGGTGGCGATGGTCGGCCTCAGTCCGATGATGGCGGCGGTGAGCGCCTCGTCGCCGGCCAATTCGCTTGCCGACGTGCTGGCGATGGCGCGCAGGCAGCCGGACAGTTTCGTGGTGGCGACGACCTTCCTGTACTCGGTGCCGAACCTGGCGGCCGACATGTTGTCTCGCGCCAGCGGCGTGCCTTTGCGCGCCGTGCCTTTCGCCAGCAGCGCCCAGAGCATCTCGGCCGTCGTCGGCGGCGATGCGCAGATGCTCATCGACGGTGTGCCGCCCATCGAGCCCATGATCAAGGGCGGGCGGCTCAAGCCGGTGGCCATGTTCTCGGAGGGCCGCGTGGCGAAGCGGCCCGACCTGCCGGCCGCCTCGGAGACTTATCCGTCGCTCGTCATCAACGGCTGGTTCGCCGTCGTCGCGCCGCAGGGAACCAGCCGGCAGGCCGTGGAGCGGGTCAATCGCGACCTGTCGACCGTGCTGGCCGAGAACGATGTGATCGACAAGCTGGACACGCTCGGGGTCTATCCCAAGACCATGTCGGTCGAGGCGTTCGGAACCTATTGGCGCGATGAGCGCATGCGCTGGGAAAAGGTGCTGCGCGACGTCAACGCCCAGCCGGTACAGCAATAGGAGGCCGACGTGCACAGGGGACTCGAAGCGGCCTATATCGGCATCGAAAGCACCGATCCGGCCCGGCTGGGCAGCTATTTGACCGAGGTGGTGGGCCTGATGCCCGGCGAAACGGCATCCGATGGCGCCGCCACTTGGCGCCTCGACCACAAGGCGCAGCGTGTCTGGGTGCGCGAGGGCGCGCGCGGCGACGCGGTTTGCATGGGGTTCGAGGCGGCCGATGCGCGCGTGTACGACCAGGTGCTGGAGCGCCTGTCCGGGCAGGGCTGGCGCGTTGCCGCTGGCGCCCCGGAGGCCAGGCGGGCGCGGCGCGTACGCGAGCTGGCCGTGGTCGAGACGCCGTGGGGCGTGCCGCTGGAATGGGTGACCGGGCTGGAGGAGGCGGCCACCCCGTTTTCCAGTCCGCACTATCCGGAAGGCTTCGTCACCCGCGGCCAGGGATTCGGGCACTTCGTCTTCGTGGTCGGCACCGCCGACGAATACGAGGCCGCGCGCCGTTTCGCCCTGGTGGGACTCGGGCTCGCGCTCTCGGACTGGCTGCGCCTGCCCATGGGCAGGACCGAGATGCACGTCTCGTTCTTCCATTGCAATCCGCGCCACCACTCGCTGGCCATTGCTTTCCTGCCGGGCGCGGACGTGTCGCAGCGCCTGCATCACATCAACTTCGAAGTGGCGCACGTGCGCAGCGTGGGCATGGCCTACGACCGCGCCCTGCGTACCGGCACCCCGCTTGCCAATGCCCTTGGCCAGCACGCCAACGACGGCATGGTGAGCTTCTACAGCGTCAGCCCGGACAGGTGGCGCGTCGAGATCGGCGCCACCGGGCGCACCGTGGGGGACGACTGGAGCGACGTGCGCGAATACGACCGCATCAGCGACTGGGGGCACCAGCCGCCGGACGCGCTGGCGCAGGCATTGGCAGGACCGTTTTCTTCACACGCTTGAGCAGGCATTCATGAAACTCGTCACTTTCTCCCACCGCGGCAGGACCTCCATCGGCAAGGTCGCCGGCGCGCGCGTCGTCGACCTTGCCGCGGCCGATTCCTCATTGCCGGGCACCATGCGCGAATTGCTGGCCGGCGGGCGCGCCATGCTGCAGCGGGCGGCCGCCGTCGACCCGCAATTCGCTCCCGGCTATCCGCTGGCCGACGTCAGGCTCGAGGCCCCGGTGCCCAATCCCAGCAAATACCTCGCCATCGGCATGAACTACGGCAAGCACGTGGTCGAGGCCAAGCGCGCCGGCGTCGAGGTGCCCGACAGCCAGGTCTGGTTCAACAAGCAGGTCAGCTGCATCAACGGACCCTACGATCCGGTCCACATGCCGCGCGTCTCCGACAAGCTCGACTACGAGGCCGAGCTGGGCGTCGTGATCGGCACCCGGTGCCGCCACGTGCCGGCCGACAAGGCGCGCGAGGTCATCGCCGGCTATCTCGTCTGCAATGATGTCTCGGTGCGCGACTGGCAGCGGCGCTCGGCCACCATGACGCTGGGCAAGTCGTTCAACACCACGGGCCCCATCGGGCCTTGGATCGTCACCGACGACGAAGTGCCCGATCCGCTGGCGCTGACCCTGCGCATGCGCATCAACGGCGAAACGCGCCAGGAAGCCAGGACGGGCGAGATGATCTACAGCATCTACGAGCAGATCGCCTACCTCTCCACCGTCATGACGCTGGAGCCGGGCGACATCCTCGCCACCGGCACCCCGTCCGGCGTAGGCGCCGCCATGGACCCGCCCTCGTTCCTCAGGGTCGGCGACGTGATGCGCGTCGAAATCGACGGCATCGGCCACATCGAAAACCGCGTCGTCGCCGAACCGGCGTGATGTCCAGCAAGGAGCCAGCCGTGCCCAGAAAAGTCATCATTACCTGCGCCGTCACCGGATCGGTGCACACGCCCAGCATGTCGCCCCACCTGCCCGTCACGCCCGAGCAGATCGCCGACCAGGCCATCGCCGCGGCCCGGGCCGGCGCGGCCATCCTGCACCTGCACGCCCGCCATGCGGCCGACGGGAGACCCGCCTTCGAAGCCGAGATCTACCGTCAATTCCTGCCGCGCATCCACGCCGAAACCGACGCCGTCATCAACATCACCACCGGCGGCTCCCACACCATGACGCTGGAGCAGCGCCTGGCGGGCGCCATCGACGCCTCCGCCGAAATGGCCTCGTGCAACATGGGTTCCATGAACTTCGGCCTGTTCCCGGTGCTCGACAAGATGAAGACCTTCGACTTCGCCTGGGAGCGCGAACACCTGGAGAAGACGCGCAGCGCCATCTTCCGCAACACCTTCGCCGACATCGAGACCATCTTCGAGCGCCTGGGCCAGGCGCACGGCACGCGTTTCGAATTCGAGTGCTACGACGTGGGCCACCTGTACAACCTCAAGCATTTCGTGGACCGCGGGCTCGTGCGCGGGCCGATCTTCCTGCAGTTCGTGCTGGGCGTGCTGGGCGGCATCGGCGCCGATCCCGAGAATCTCGTCCACATGAAGCGCATCGCCGACAAACTGTTCGGCGATGCCTACCAGTGGTCGGTGCTTGCCGCGGGCCGTCACCAGATGCCCATGGTCACGCAGGCCGCGCTGATGGGCGGCAACGTGCGCGTCGGACTCGAGGACTCCCTGTCGGTGGGGCCGGGCGAGCTGGCCACGTCGAACGCGCAGCAGGTGAGCAAGATACGCGGGATACTGGAGTCGTTCGGATTGGAAATCGCAACCCCCGATGAGGCGCGGGCGATGCTGGGGCTGAAGGGGAGGGAAAAGGTCGCGCTGGCGGCGTGAAGGAACGCCCCGGCGGGGCCGCGGGAAGCAAAGGCCGGGAACGTCTATTGCTGCACGACGCCACCACACCATGGAGGCGTCATGAGAGCTACCCATTTCATTCTTTGCGCGGTCGTATCCCTGGCCTCGCCGCTTGCCCTGGCCAACGACAGCCGCACCGACAAGGCGGTCGACGCCGCCAAGCCGACCCAAGGCCACGGCAAGACCCACGACCGCGGCGCCGAACAGAAGGGCGCCCAGGAACTTCCTTCGGGGGCACAGACCGGCGGCATGCGTTCGGGCATCCCCGAGGGAGCCGGCCGCGGCGGCAAAGACCCTGCCGCCAACAAGCCGAGCACGACCGGTCCGGACCAGGCCGCGAAACCGGACAACCGGCGCGGCGCGGGGACGCAGGAGAGCCGCGATTCCTCATCGCGGTAGCAGGTGGAGCAGAGCGCCGTCGCGACATGTCGACGGCATGGCGGCAGATTGTCGCGGCATTCTGCTCTTCAGCAATGCCGACCCTATCGGATGCAGCGCACATCGCTTCCCAGGAAAATAATCAAGCCAGCCGACCTCCCGGCTGACAAGCCAGGGACAGAGGGGACGGATGGGATATATTTGAGTCGCTTCCCAGGGCCAAAAAATTTTTAGGGCTCCTGTAACGAATTATTTGCCCGGTAAGAAGTTGATTCGAGATTGCAATGAGTGACCGCCTTCACACCCACTACGACAATTTGAAGGTGGCGAGAAATGCGCCCCCGGAAGTCATTCGCGCGGCGTACAAGATCCTCGCGCAGAAATACCATCCCGACAGAAACCCCGGGGACGCTGCCGCTGCAAGGGCAATGAAGTTCATCAACGCCGCATACGAAGTGCTGTCGGATCCGGACAGGCGGCGAGAGCACGACGAATGGATTGCAGCCAATGAAGCGGATATGGCCCGGCAAAGCCAGGCTGGGAAGAAAGATGCGCACCCGCATTTTCCACAGGGACAGACCGGAGGCCGGCCGGCCCGCGCCGCCACCTCATCAAGACGCCGGGACAGCGGCGAAAAGCCGCGAGGACGGGCCGTCACGTGGGGGCTGATCATTGCCGTGCTCATAGGCATCTACTACCTGGCCATGCCGACGAAGAAAGGACCGGCGCGCGTGCCGTACTCTTCGGCAGATCCCGTGCAGGCAGAGTCCGCCCCGCCGGCATACGCACCGCCGCTGCTGGCCCCGAACGGGCAGCCTTGGCCCGCTGCAGCAGGCTATGTCAGGGACTATCCGATTCTGAGCAACCGCGGCCTGTCGACGGTGACCATCGACAACACGCAAAGCGGCACGGCTATTTTTGGAAAGCTCAACCATCTGGCGGGATCGGGCTGGACGAGCGTCCGCCATTTTTATATTCCCGCGGGGCAGCAGTTCACGCTGGCGAATGTAGACGCCGGCCACTATGACGTCCGGTACATGTCCCTGGACACGGGCAGCCTATCCAGAACGGAGTCGTTTTACCTCCAGGAAATTCCGGGCTACCAGAGTACCCAGTACACCACGCTGACCATGACTATCTACAAGGTGCGCAACGGGAACATGCGTACTGCTACCATCAGTCCGGCCGAGTTCTGAGGCCCACGCAGGCATCGATGCATCAATGCCTGTGTCCCCGTATTTCGGGGACAAGGCATGGGCTGTGCGCGTTCGATGGAAAAAACGGTCGGGCGAATTGCTGCTCGACATTTTTCGGTATCCGATCAGCGTGATGCGAGACGCCTGCTCGAGAGCACAAAACAAACAGCCCCGATGCGTATGCAATCGGGGCTGCTTTTAGATTGGTTGCGGGGACAGGATTTGAACCTGTGACCTTCGGGTTATGAGCCCGACGAGCTGCCAGACTGCTCCACCCCGCGTCTGAGTAAATGAATTATATACCTGCTATCTTCCCGATGCAAATCGACCCAGAGACACATGACATTCATGCGCGCTCGTGCCGTCCGGCGGAGCCGCCTGTAGGCGACAGCATCGGTGCGGCGCGCGGCCATTCGAGGCGCGATGTGGCGCTGGAGAAAAACGCGGCGTGGGCAACCAGGCACGCGGCCGCTTCTTCCAGCCAGCGCGCGGCGGGCAAGGCGGCGGCATCGGTGGCGCGCAGTTCGCTGGCATAGCCTTGCAGCGCCGCCCCGGCATCGTGGGGCGCGGCGAGGGGCTTGCTCATGGCTTGCAGCGCGCGGCGTATCCACGGCGTTTCGGCCGCATCGGGCCGCTGTTGGAGCAGGGTGCCCATGCGCAGCAGTGCGTGGCCGAGCGCCAGCGCCGCTAGGGCGCCGTCCGCGGTGGAGGCGTCGCCGCCGGCGCGAGCCACCAGTCCCAATATCAGGAAGCGCAGCCTTGCGAGATGGCGTGCGGCCCGCTGCGGCGTGTCGGCACGCTGGGCGATGGCGGCGATTTCGGCGCGCAGCGCGCGCTGCAGGTGCCGCCGGCGCCTGCGCGTGCTCATGGGGATCAGCCATCGATAGACGGCATAGCTTGTGGCGATGCCCGCCAGCAGCAGTATTTCGATCGTCAGCATGGCGGAGGGGGCGGTCGATGCGACGTTGACCGGTTGCGCCAGCACCGCGAACAGCATGTTGAACGCGAGGCCGACGAATGCGGTGCGGCGGTCGGCCTGGACCGCGGCGGCGGCAAGCACGAGCGGAGCGGTCAGCGCGAGCGACAGCCATGCGCTTTCCAGCAGGGGCGCGATGGCGAGGCGCCATGCGAAGGCGATCGCGGCGGCGGCGACGGCGCCGACCAGTATCCGGCGCATGAGCGGAGCCGGTTCGTCGGCCGATGCGAACAACGTAATGAAAATGCAGCTGCCGAGCATGAGGTAGCGCATCGGTTCCCAACCGGAAGCCAGCCATGCCGCGGCCGCCAGGAAGCTCACCGAGAGTCCGCGCGATGCGGCCAGCCGCACGCCGGCGTAATCGGGCCGGCGTGCGGGCAGCGCGTTGACCTGATTGGAAGGCGCAACGCCGGGAAGCGACGCCGCCATGTCGCGATAGCTCGCGGCGATGCTGGCCAGTGTTTGTTCCAGGTCGTCGAGGCAGGTGTCGAACAGCGGATCCGCGCCGCGCAATTGCCGCGTTGCCGTTCGCACGATGGCCAGCGGCATGCCTCGTCCTGCTTCGATGGTGTCGGCCAGGTCGTACAGGCTGGCCTCGAGCTGTTGCAGGTCTTCGCGCAGGGCGGCGGGCAGTGCCGCGGCATGCCGGCGGAGCGCGGGTGCGATGGCGATCAGGTCCAGCAGGGCACCCAGCAGCGCGCGCATGGGCTTGAGGCGACGTCGGTGGGAGAGCGAACCGGCGGCGCAGTCTTCGGCCGTGGCGTCCAATTCGGCCAGCGCGGCCACCAGCCTGCGCGCCTGGGCCTGGGTATCGGGTAGCGGCCGGTTCTCGATGGTCGCCGCCGTGTGCACCAGCGCCTCGCGCACCAGTGCGCGCGCTTTTTCGACGACGGCCGCCGTGGGAGAGGCCGGGTTCCACAAGGCGACGACGAGCAGCGAGGCGGCGATGCCGATCGCGTTGTCGAGCATGCGGGCAATGGCGAAGGCCGTGGCGTCGATCTGCGTGCCTGCCGTCAACACCACGATCACGGCGGTGGTCAGTCCACACAGCGCGGCGCCGTAGGAACGCTGGTGCCGCAGCAGATTGCTGGCGCCGCAGCACAGGGCGACCCAGACGCCGAGGGCGGGCAGCAGCAGGGCGGGAACGCCCCCGGTGACCGTGGCCAGGAAGATGGCGGCAAGGCCGCCGGCCAGAGTGCCGAGCAGCTGGGCCAGGCTGCGTTCGAGCAGCAGGCCGCGCGTGGGCTGGCCGAGCATCCATACCGCCATGGCCGCCCACCAGGGATTGGCGATGGACAGGGCGTTGGCGGCCGCCATCGCCAGCAGCGAGGCAGCGGCCAGGCGCAGCGCAAAGCTGCGGGTGGTGGGATGGCGTAGCGCAGGGAACAAGCGGAAAAGCTGGGTGTGCATCGATGGCCCGTTGAAACTGAGCCTCCTCCAGCTCGGCCGGATCGTGGCGCCCGGCTTTGCGGTACCCGTCGTGGCGGACCGCGGTGGGGATTATAGAGGGTAGCAGCCCGCCCGGCCACGCAGTCGCGGCGGCGTTCAGCTTGCCGACAGGACGATGCAGTCGCGGCCGCGGCGCTTGGCTTCCAGCAAGGCCGCGTCGGCGCGTTCGACGGTTTCCGAATAGTGTTCGCCGTGGCGGTAGGCGCTGATTCCCACGCTGGCGCTGATGGACAGGTTGTTCTCGGGCGCGCAGGCGTGGTCGCGTATGCGCTGGCAGATCCGCTCGGCCAGGACCTGGGCCGACGCCGGCGTGGTGCCCGGCAGCAGCAGCATGAATTCCTCGCCGCCCCAGCGCCCGCACAGGTCGTATTCGCGCAGCGATCCTTCCAGGATGCGGCCGACCTCCACCAGTACGCGATCGCCGGCCGCATGACCCAGCGTGTCGTTGATCTGCTTGAAGTGATCGATGTCCAGCATCGCCACCGTGTAGGGCTGGCCGGAGCGCGAGGAGCGCTCGCTTTCCTCCTTGAGCCGGTGCATGAGATGCCGGCGGTTGGCCAGCCCCGTCAGCACGTCGCGATTGGACGCGTCGCTCAAGGCGACGTTCAGGTCCTGCATCATGCGCTGGTAGTGGTCGGAGATGCGCGCCAGTTTTTCCAATTTGCGAAGCTGCTTCTGGAATCGCTCATCGAGGTCGTTCTCGCGCTGCTTGGCCAGCGACTGATAGCCGTCGGAGATATGGGTGACGCGCTCCAGGCGGGCGGACTGGTCGAGGAAGGCATGCCAAAGCTGGCCCAGGGCCACGTGCAGCGGGTGGTCCAGGTATTCCGGCGTGGCCAGCAGGCGCTCGATGCGCCGGCCTAGGTCCTCGGTGTCGCGTTTCATGGCGGCGGGTCAGTCGTGAGCGACGATGGCGAACGGAAAGGTGCAGTCCTCCCTGAACTCCTCGGCCAGTTCCGCCACCCGCTCGTTGCGCCGGTCGTAGTGCCAGTTGACGGCAACCGGGTGGCCGGCGGCATGGGCGTCTTCGAGCAGATCGAATACGTCCATGATCGCGCGGACGCTGCTGGTATTCAAGTAGAGCAAATGCAGCTCGAGCGACAGCGGACGCTTGCCATCGGCCAGGAAGCGCTCGACCCAGTCTATGACCTGGTTGAACAGATCGAAGGAGTTTTCCGGATACGAATCGCCGGTCATGGTAAGCACGCCCGCTTCCCAATCGCCGGAGATGGCGGGCGTGGACTGGCTACCCGATATCGTCAAATTGCTCATGCTGGGTACTCTTTACTCAAATGACGGCCCGCAGGCTGAAGAAAGCCCGCCCGGAACCGGTTTCCCGCAGGGACGCGGCGAGCGGCTCGCTGGCCTTGCGGGCGATGTCTATCAGCCCCAGGCCGGCGCCGCTGCTGGCATCGGCGTCGCGGGGCTTGCGCAACTGTTCCTTGTAGCTGGCCTTGAGCTGCGCCTTGTCGAGGCTGGCCAGGGCGTTGATCCGCGCAACCAGCGCCTGGCCGTCGGCGGTCTCGACCACGTTCCCGGCCGACACCACATGGCGGCCGTCTTCCTTGTTCGCCACGATGACCGTGGCGGTGGCCTCGTGCTCGGCATAGCCGTGGGAGCTGGCGTAGTGGCGGATATTCTGCGTCATTTCTATATAGGCGCCGAATACGTCCATCGCCGCCGAAGGCTGCACATGCTCGGCCTGCAGGTAGTTGCGCAGGGCATTGCCGATCTCCTCGATCAGGCTGCGCGAGATGGGGCCGTTGAAGCACAGCATGATACGGTCGCGGTTGAAGCTTTCGCGCATTGCGAATAGGTCGGTCGAATCCATCGTGACTCCGCGCAAAGGTGGCCTACTCGAATTTGAATGACAAAACGGTGATGTCGTCGCGCTGCGGTTGCCGGCCCTGGTAGTCTACCAAGGCCTGGGCAACGGCCCGGGCCTGGGCGTCGAGCGCCAGTCCGGACACCGATCGCAGCAGCTCGACCAGCCGGCGGTTGCCGAAACTGAAGCCGTGCTCTCCCCCGGACTGGTCCAGCAGTCCGTCGGTGACGAAATAGAACGTGCGGCCGGCCAGCGGTACGGTGATGTTGGCGTACTGGCCGATGCGTTTTTCCCCCAGGGCCCGGCGGCCCCCCTTGTATTCCTCGATTTCCGCGGCGCTGCTTGCGTACAGCGCCATTTTTGCGCCGGCGAAACGCAACTGTCCAGCCCCGCGGTCCACGTAGGCGAGGCCGACGTCCATGTTGGTCGCCAGGGCGCGGGGAAGCTCCGCGTCCCGCAGCATGGCCCGCATGGCGGCGTCCGTCCGTGCCAGGATCGCGGCCGGATCGCCCGGGCCGGCTTCGGCGATGGCATGGTCGATGGCGGCGCGCGCCAGCATGGTCATGAGGGCGCCCGCGACGCCATGGCCGGCGCAATCGACCACGCCCAGCAGGCAGTTCTCGCCGTCGGCCCGGAAGACGTAGAAGTCGCCGCCCACGACATCGCGCGGCTTCCACAGGACGAAGTGGTGCGGCCCCAAGGACTGCACCAGTTGCCGATCCGGGAGGATCGCGCGCTGGATCAGGCTGGCGTAGTCGATGGAGTCGTCGATGGTCTTGTGGGTCGCGGCCATGCGCCGGTTCGCTTCCTCCAGCGCCTGGGTGCGTTCGCGCACCCGGCTCTCCAGCTCCTCGGTATGCGAGCGGACTTTTTCGGCCATGACGCCGAAGGCCCGGCTCAGCTCGCCGATCTCGTCCTGGCCGTAGGCCGGCAGCCTGACGTCGTAGCGTCCCACCGACATGGCCTGGGCCGTGTGCTGCAGCCGCCGCAGGGGCGCCAGCACCAGGCGTTCGACCGCGTAGCCGAAGCCCAGCAGCAACAGGGCGAGCACCGCCAGCAGCGACACCAGGGCCGGCGTGAGCCATTGGGAATTGACCACCCGCGCCACGTTCAGGTCCACCGCGGTCATGACGTACCAGCGGAGTTTAGGCAGATAGGTCACCGCGATGGCGGACCTGGCGCCGTTCTGCGCGGCGAACAGCGACACGGCGCTGCCCGGGCTGGAGAACGCGTCGGCCATGGCCTGCTTGAACGCCGAGCGTTCGGAGTCGTTGTCCAGCAGGCCCAGCACCGAGCGGCGGGCGGCTTCCGCAGGGGGCATCGACTTGTAGGCAATGCGCTCGCGGTCCGGGTGGACCTGGATATTGCCCTCGCGGTCGAAAATCACCGGCGTCACGCCGGGTTCCACGCCTTCCAGGAAACCTTTGAGGAACGTGCGCAAGTCCAGCCCGGTGCCTATCATGCCGAGCTTGCGGTCGCCGTCGCGCACCTGCACGTTGAACCACAACTTGGTGACGCCGAGATCGTGGTTGAGGTCGATCTGGATGTCGTAGGGCGAGGTGTCCTGCATGGTGGAAAAGAACCACGCGTCCTTGGCCTGGTCGGGCCGGAGCGTATAGCGGGCGGTCTCGACCACGGGGCTGCCGGCGGCGTTGAAGTAATACGAGGGCGTGCCGTCGATGACGAAGTACGAATGGTCGCTGAAGTCGCGCTGGTAGCCTTGCGCTTCCTGGAAGAAGCGGCTGCGCTTGGCGGCGTCGCCGGGATCGCGCAGCCACTCCAGGGTCAGCGTCGAGCCCGCCATGCGCTGGGCCAGCGCCAGTTCGCGCATGACGGGCGCCAGCAATTTCTGCTCGTTGAGCAGCGTGTGGTTGCGGGCATAGGCGACGCCGAAATACTCCCGTACCGCATTGATGCCCTGCCATGCGAGCAGCGCCGCCGGGATCAGCGCCAGGGCGCAGGCGAACAGCAAAGCCAGCAATGATTTTCCTCTCAGCCCCAGCATGGCCATGCGGGTTCCCCTCGACGAGCGCGACGTGCCGATTCGGCAAAGCCGCGATTGTGCCGGGCAGGCGCGGCACATGCAACGAAACGTTGCATGGCGCGGTGAGTAGTCCGCAGTTTCAGCTTATACCTCGCATTACACCGGTATCAGTGGACGCGGGCGGCCGCAGGGCCTAGAGTCAAGGATCGCGAAGCGCGAATCGATCCTTGATTCAGACTATCGGAGACAGGCTTATGACCACGGAGCTTGCCAGAGAGGTCCGGCCCGCCGTGCTTGACGGGGCCGTTCGCTTCACCGCCCGGTTCGAGGGCCGCAAAAGCCAGGAGTTCGAGATTTCGGCAGATGTCCTGCGCGAGCACTTCGGCGCACCCGATGCCTCCCCGGATGCCCTCCTGGCAGCCTTCCATCGTGGCCGGCACGAGATCCTGTCGGCCGCCGCCGAGACCGCCGGCACCCCAACCAGCGGCATCGTCCAGCTCGGCACCGGCGATTTCCGGGCCTGAGCCGCCCGGCCCGCGTTCTTAAGAGGTTTTCGCCGCGGCGCGCCGCCGTGCCGCCGTGGCCAGGCCTATGCCGGCGCCGATCAGCATGATGCCCGCCAGGTGGAAGGCGTGGACCCGCTCGCCCAGGAATGCCACCGCCAGTAGAGTGCCGAACACCGGCATCAGGTGGATGAACAGGCTGGCGGTGCCCGCGCCCACGAGTTCCACGCCGCGGTTGTAGAAGAAGTTGGCGACGATCCCTGGCAACACGATCACGTAGCCGATGGCGAGCACGCTGGGCACGCCGGCCGCGATGCGCGCGCCCTGCAGGTATTCGCGCACGTAGAAAGGCAGCAGTATGAGCGCGCCCATCGTGAAGATGACGGTCAGGAGGCTGAGCGGATGCATGGCTGGCCGCCTGGTGAGCAGGGTGGTATAGAGCCCCCAGACGGTGACCGCCGCGACGATCCACGCGTCGCCGGGGTTCAGCGCCAGCGCGAGGATGTCCTGTGGCCGGCCGCGGGTCGCAATGGTCGCCACGCCTGCCAGCGAGACCGCCACCCCGGCGATCTGCGGCAGCGAGGTCCGCTGGCCCAGCAGCAGGAACGAGAAGAGCAGCGTCACCATCGGGATTGCCGACTGCATCAGCAGTGCGTTCACGGCGGTCGTCCCGTGCAGCCCGATGTAGACCAGGGTGTTGAAGCCCGCGATGCCCAGTAGCGACAGCAGGAGCAGCATGGGCAGGTGCCGCTTGATGGCAGGCAGGTCCGCGCGCAGGTGCCCGCGGGCCAGCACGAGCAGGATCAGCGTGCCGCCGGCCCAGCGCCAGAAGGCCAGCGCGATGGGAGGCACGATCCCGTCGACCGCCCGCCCGACGATGAAGTTGCCCGACCAGAGCAGGACCGTGGTGGTCAAGAGGAAGTAGGCGGAATTCCAGAGCCGGGAAAGAGACATGGACGAGTTCGACGCAATGGTTGCCGGCGTCGCCCCTCGGAGCGGCGCGCGCAAGGCGGCATTTTTTGAAAGCTTGTGACAAGCGCGGTCAGACGCTACACTAAGAACCGCTGTAAGAGCTACCGCCCGCGCCGGCAAGGTGCGGCGCGGCCATGCCGGTGGTCATGAATCCGGTGCCGAAACTGCTCTTGCATCATCACAGGCCGGTTCAGCATAACGTAGAACTCCGCCAGCTCGCCCTGCAGGTCGGTCGGGCCGGTCGTCCAGGCCGCATGCTCTAAGAATCAGAACCCGTATTGGGAACCATACGGATTACGCCCGTTTGATCACACGCTCATGAACACCAGCGAGGCAAGACTCGTGCTGGAGACTGCGCTGTTGTGCGCGCAGGAACCGTTGCAATTGTCGGAATTGCGCAAGCTGTTCGCCGACGAAGTCGGCAACGATACGATACGTGGCCTCTTGCAGGACATACACCAGGCATGGGCCGATCGAGGCATCGAGCTGGTGGCCCTGGCCAGCGGCTGGCGGTTCCAGAGCCGCGCTTCCATGCGGCCTTACCTCGAGCGGCTCAACCCGGAAAAGCCGCCCAAGTACTCCCGGGCGGTCATGGAGACGCTGGCCATCGTGGCCTACCGGCAGCCCGTCACGCGCGGCGACATCGAAGAGATTCGCGGCGTCACGGTGTCTTCCCAGGTCATCAAGACGCTCGAGGACCGTGGCTGGATCGAAGTGATCGGCCATCGCGACGCGCCGGGCCGGCCGGCCCTGTTCGGCACGACCCGTCACTTCCTGGACGATCTGGGCCTTAAGGCGCTCGACGAGTTGCCGCCGCTGGAATCGGCCGAGTCCGTGGCCGCCTTGAGCGGCCTGGATGGCTCGGGCGATTTGTCGCTGGCCATGGACGGTCCCGGACAGGACGTGGAACTGGAGGTCGAGACCGCCGCCAACGACGAGTCCGTGCCGGCGGAGGGCGCCGAAGAGCAGGGCGAGGCGCCGGACGCTGCCGCCGGCGAGCGGCGCGGCGCTGCCGAAGACGAGCTTGCCGCGGATGCGGGCGAGCCGGCCGAGAGTGATGCCGCGGCCGATGACGGCCTGCCGGAAGAGGCCGATGACCTGGCGGAGCCAGCCGGATCGGAAGCGGCGGCACCGGCCGATGCGGCGGATGTTGCCGGGGCCGATGGCTCGGGCGCCGAAACCGAGGCGCCTTTGCGCTTCGCGCACGACGAACAAATGGAAACGACCGTCGAGACCGGCACCGTGGCGGTCGAGGTCGATGATCAGGACGTCCGGATGGCCCGGGAAGCGGGGCCGGACGACGTTGCCGGCCCAGGCGCGGACAATCCCGGCGCCGATGTGGCCGCGGCGCCCGCCGGGCCGCAAACCGATGCCCGGATGCAGGAAGCGGTGGCGCAGGCCGACCAGGCCGGCCACGAAGACACGGATATGCAGTCGCCCGACGCCGAGCCGGCGTCCGGTGCCGAGGACGGTGAGTCCTCTGTTACGAAGACAAGCAACAAAGACCATACATGAACGACACTACGCACGATATGCCCTCTGCCGAGAGCGTGGAGGCGCCCGAGGCTCCGATGGAGACCGGGGCGCCCGCGCAGGAAAAGGCCCGGGGGCGGCGGAATTTGCGTACGCCTTTCCGCCGTCGCCGGCCCGCCGATGAGGCGGCGCCTCCGGCCGAGGCCGCGCCCGAGGCGGCGCCGGCCGCCGAAGGCGAGCAAGCCTCGCTGTTTCCCGCGGACGCCAAACCGCCGCGCCGCAAGCCGCGCGACGGCAAGAAAGCCAAGCCGCAGCGCCGCGAGGGCGCCAGGAACCGCGAGGCGCAGCCGCAGGCCGAGGTCGAGTCCGAATCCGCCCAGTTGGCGTTGCCGGAATTGAGCCCCGAGGCGCAGCGGGCGGCCGAGAAAGAGGCCGAACAGGCGCTGGCCTACCTCGAGAAGGCCCCCGACCTGAAGCGCCGCCTTGGCAAGTACCTTGCCAGCGAAGCGGTCATGCCCAAGCTGCACAAGGTATTGGCCGACGCGGGCATCGGCTCGCGGCGCGAGATGGAAGAACTGATCGTGGCCGGCCGCGTGTCGGTCAACGGCGAGCCGGCCCACATCGGCCAGCGCGTGGCGCCCAACGACCAGGTGCGCGTGAACGGCAAGCTGGTGCAGCGCCGCCATGCCTCGCGGCCGCCCCGGGTGGTGCTCTATCACAAGCCTGCCGGCGAGATCGTCACCCAGGACGATCCGGAAGGCCGCGCCACGGTGTTCTCGCGCCTGCCCAAGATCAAGAACGGCAAATGGATCTCCATCGGCCGTCTCGACCTCAATACCGAAGGCCTGCTGATCTTCACGACTTCCGGCGATCTCGCCAACCGGCTCATGCATCCGCGCTACGGCCAGGAACGCGAATACGCGGTGCGCGTGCTCGGCGAAATGACCGATGAGCAGCGCGAGGCCCTGGTGCAGGGCGTGCAGCTCGACGACGGCATGGCCGCCTTCGGCGCCCTGGACTATCTGGGCGGCGACGGCAGCAATCGCTGGTATCGCGTCACGCTGCAGGAGGGCCGCAACCGCGAGGTGCGGCGCATGTTCGAATCGCAGGGCGTGGTCGTGAGCCGGCTCCTGCGCACCCGCTTCGGCGATATTTCCCTGCCGCGCGGATTGCGCCGCGGCCGCTGGGAGGAACTGGATCCCGCATTGGTGACCGCCTTGCAGGTCCAGCTAGGCCTGATCCGCGCCGACGACGAAGGCGGCGGGCGGCGGGGCCGGCGCAGCATCCAGCCCGTCTCGCACGAGGCCGCCTTGCCGCCCGGTTTCGGCACGCTCGAGCAGAACGGCATGCATGGCGCCCGCATCGGCCGCAAGGGCCGGATTCAGGGCGGCAAGGTCGGCGTGCCGGGCGTGGGGCAGAGCTTTCCTTCGGATCCCTACGGCACGGGCCTGAGCTTCGCGGGCGGCCTGCCCAACGGTCATCCTCACGGCGCGCCCGAGCGCGCCAATGGCGCGGGCCGCAAGCGCGGCAAAAAGCCGCCGCGCCCGGGAGGGCAGCCGGCCGCGGGCCGCAAGCCGCAGGACGGCGAGATCTCCGCCACCGGCCGCGCGCAGCGCGGCCGCCAGGGCAAGCCCGGCAACCGCCCCAAGGCCGGCAAGGGGCCGGCCCGTGGCGGCGCGGATGAGCGCCAGCCCCGCAGCGCCTCGGCCCACGAGTCGCACCTGGGGTTCCTGGGCGGCGCAGGCGGGCGTGCCCGCCGCGGTCGCGGATGACCCTCCCCGGGGTGTCATGGCGGTGTCAACTTGAAAAAAAGGCCGATTTGGCTTAACATTTACAGGCTAGACACCGCGTTTAGGGTCCAGTGCACGAACAGGCACTTTTCGAGCCGGTTTTATCCACAGTGATTTCCACCTTACGCGATGGGGCGGCCCGCGATGTTCCAATGGCCAGCGGGGGCTGCCGGTGGTGTGTATGGCGGGAGGGTTCCCCGGTTGAAAGGCGGCTTTCGGCACCCGTGCCCAGAGGCTGGTTCTCCGGTTGAGTCCTCCGACAACAGAACAGGCGAGCGTTCGGTACTTTGCAGCGCAGCTGCGCGCGGTCCGGGCGATGTCGCAAAATGGGCTGGGCCGTGCAGCCCATTTTTTTTTGGTTTTCCGGTTCGCATCCGTCGAGCCGTCGGCCAGGTGCCGGGCGACGGACCGCAGGCGGGCATGGCGGCATGCAGAACATGCCGATCACGAACGAGGGCGCATAACGAGGCATGGCAGATCTTTTTCAGCTTACCGAACAATCCCTGGCAGGCATGGGGATTGAACTGGTCGACGTGGAACGCGCCGGGCAGGGGCTGCTGCGTGTCACGATAGATCGCGAAGGCGGTGTGCGCATCGAGGATTGCGAAGCCGTATCCAGGCAGTTGTCGCGAGTCTACGAGGTCGAGAACATCGATTACGCGCGTCTGGAGGTCGGCTCGCCCGGCACCGACCGGCCCCTGCGCACCGCCAGGGATTTCACGCGTTTCGCCGGCGAACGCGCGCAGGTCAAGCTGCGCCAGCCGTTCGACGGCCGCAAGGTGTTCACCGGCACGCTGGTCGTGCCGGAAGCCGATCCGGCCGACCCGGCGGATGGCGCAAACAAGGGATCCGAACCCGCGACGTTCGGTATCGAATTCGAAGCAAAGGAAGGGGAAATCCAGGTGTTGCGGTTCACGCTCGATGAAGTCGAGCGTGCCAAGCTGGATCCGGTTCTGAATTTCAGGGGCAAAAAGCGATGAGCCGCGAGATTCTATTGTTGGTGGACGCGCTGGCGCGCGAGAAGAACGTCACGCGCGACGTGGTGTTCGGCGCGCTCGAAAGCGCGCTGGCTTCCGCCATGAAGAAGCTCTACAAAGAAGATGTCGACATCCGCGTCGCGATCGACCGCGACACGGGCGATCACGAGGCGTTTCGCCGGTGGCTGGTCGTGCCCGACGAGGCCGGCCTGCAGATGCCCGACCAGCAGACGCTGCTGTCGGAGGCGCGCGACGTCGTTCCCAACATCGAGGTTGGCGAATACATCGAGGAGCCGCTCGAACCCATCGAGTTCGGGCGCATCGGCGCGCAGGCCGCCAAGCAGGTCATCCTGCAGAAGATCCGCGACGCCGAGCGCGAGCAGCTGCTGAACGATTTCCTCGAGCGTGGCGAGTCCATCGTGTCCGGCACCATCAAGCGCATGGACAAGGGCGACGCCATCATCGAGATCGGCAAGGTCGAGGCGCGCCTGCCGCGCTCGGAAATGATCCCGAAGGAGAACCTGCGCGTGGGCGACCGCGTGCGCGCCTACCTGAAGGGCATCGACCGCCAGGCCCGCGGCCAGCAGATCATCCTGTCGCGCGCCACGCCGCTGTTCATCGCCCAGCTGTTCGAGAACGAAGTGCCCGAGATCGAGCAGGGCCTGCTGGAGCTCAAGGGCGCGGCCCGCGATCCGGGCGTGCGCGCCAAGATCGCCGTCGTGGCGCACGACCGCCGCATCGACCCGATCGGCACCTGCGTCGGCATGCGCGGTTCGCGCGTGCAGGCGGTGCGCAACGAACTGGGCGGCGAGCAGGTCGATATCGTGCTATGGTCCGAGGATCCGGCGCAATTCGTGATCGGCGCGCTGGCGCCGGCCAACGTCCAGTCCATCGTGGTCGACGAAGACCGCCATGCCATGGACGTCGTGGTCGACGAGGACAACCTGGCGATCGCCATCGGCCGCAGCGGCCAGAACGTGCGTCTGGCCTCCGAGCTGACCGGCTGGCAGATCAACATCATGACGCCGGACGAAAGCCAGGCCAAGCAGGAGCAGGAGCACACCGCCTTGCGCGAGACCTTCATGACGAAGCTGGACGTCGACCAGGAAGTGGCCGACATCCTGATCGAGGAAGGTTTCACGGGCCTGGAGGAAATCGCCTACGTGCCGATCCAGGAGCTGCTGGAAATCGAGGCCTTCGACGAAGACACGATCAACGAGCTGCGCAATCGCGCCCGCAATGCCTTGCTGACCGAGGCGATCGCGCAGGAAGAACGGGTCGAGACGGCACAGGACCTGCTGAGTCTGGAAGGCGTGACGCCGGAGCTGGCCGCCAAGCTGGCGGAAGGGCAGGTGTTCACGCGCGACGACCTGGCGGACCTGTCCGTCGACGAACTGACCGAATTGACCGGCATCGATGAAGAAGAGGCCAAGCAACTCATCGTCCGTGCGCGCGCGCACTGGTTCGAGCAGGCTTGAGTTTGCCCATACCGTCGATCAGCCACACCGGGGAAGAGAAACGAATGTCGAGTAACACTGTCGCCCAGTTCGCAACCGAGCTGAAATTGCCCGCCAACGTACTGCTGGAGCAGCTGCGCGCCGCGGGCGTAAGCATCAAGTCGGTCGACGACACCGTCACCGAAAGCGACAAGGCACAACTGCTCGAATCGTTGCGCCGCGCCCACGGTGCGTCGGAAGACCGCAAGAAGATCACGGTGACCCGCAAGCAGACCTCCGAGATCAAGCAGGCCGACGCCACCGGCAAGGCCCGCACGATCCAGGTCGAGGTCCGCAAGAAGCGCGTATTCATCAAGCGCGACACCGCCGACGGCGCCGAGCTCGAAACCGGCGGCCGCGACGAAGAGACGCGCGTTTCCGAGGCCGAGGCCGCGGCCCGCGAAGCCGAACGCATCGCCCGCGAACAGGAAGAGGCGCGCCAGCGCGCCGAAGCCGAGGAGCGCGAGCGCCGCGAGGCCGAGGCGCGCCTGCGCGAAGCCGAGGAACAGGCACGCCTGGCCGCCGAGCGCGCAGCCAAGGAGGCCGAGGAAGCCGCGGCCGAAGCCGAACGAGCCAAACAGGCTGCCGCCGAGGCCGCAGCCGCCCAGTCCACCCACCCTGCCGTGCCCGAGGGAGGGGCTGCAGTGAGCGATGTCGTAGCAAGCCAGGCTGCGTCGAGCGCCGAGGCGGCGCGCGTCAAGGCCGACGAAGCCCGCAAGAAGGCCGAAGAAATGCGCAAGGCGGATGCCAAGGCCGCCGAGGCCCGCGAGAAGGCCCGCCGCGCCGCCGAGGCCGAGGCCGCGGCCCTGCGCGAGATGCTGAACCGTCCGCGCAACAAGGTTCTGCACGCGCCGCAGCCCGCACCCGCGCCCGCGGCGCCTACGACCCCCATCGCCGGCACGCTGCACAAGCCGGCTGCCAAGGCCGCCACGCAGGGGGCCAAGGAAGCCGCCGCTCCCGCGGCCAAGAAGGACGACAAGCCGGCACCCGGCAAGAAGGTCCTCAAGGCCGGCGCCGTCGCGTCCACCTGGTCCGACGATGCCGCCCGCAAGAAGGGTCTCAAGACGCGTGGCGATTCCTCCGCCGGCGCGAGCCGCGACGGCTGGCGAGGCGGCGGCCGCGGCGGCAAGAACCGCCAGCAGGAGCAGAAGTCGCAGCAAGTGGTCGAGAACATCGTGCGCGAAGTGCACGTGCCCGAGACCATCTCGGTGGCCGACCTCGCCCACAAGATGGCGGTCAAGGCGGCCGAGGTCATCAAGGTCCTCATGAAGATGGGCCAGATGGTGACCATCAACCAGGTGCTGGACCAGGAAACCGCGATGATCGTGGTCGAGGAACTCGGCCACACCGCCATTGCGGCCAAGCTGGACGATCCCGAGGCCTTCCTGGACGAGGCGCCGGCTTCCGACGCGGTCGAGATGCCGCGCGCTCCCGTCGTGACCGTCATGGGCCACGTCGACCACGGCAAGACCTCGCTGCTGGACTACATCCGCCGCGCCAAGGTCGCCTCGGGCGAAGCGGGCGGGATCACCCAGCACATCGGCGCCTACCACGTGGAAACCGAGCGCGGCGTGATCACCTTCCTCGACACCCCGGGTCACGAGGCGTTCACGGCCATGCGGGCGCGCGGCGCCCAGGCCACCGACATCGTGATCCTGGTGGTGGCGGCCGACGACGGCGTCATGCC